>Ga0081539_10000346_pt1 | contig 101962 bp, 81 predicted proteins | sample TabmetS4T2R2_FD_71023 | JGI IMG/M metagenome (GOLD analysis project Ga0081539, IMG submission 71023) | Tabebuia heterophylla rhizosphere microbial communities from the University of Puerto Rico - S4T2R2 | ecosystem: Host-associated > Plants > Roots > Rhizosphere ... | reverse complement strand
CGGGGGTGTTGGTGGTTGTTTTTGCAAGTCGCCCGAAACTGGTTCGAACGTCGTGTTGCCGCAGCGTCCGCAGAACTTCACTCCCTCGGCGAAGCGTGAATGACACCTGGTGCACATCACCACCACCAGCGTCGTTGAATTCACGCCGTGTTTGCTGTCGAGACTACCGCCGCGCGAAGGCGTCAACTGATTGCTCGAGCCGCCGATCTTGAGTTGCGCCTCGATAATCTGCTCGGCCATGTCGCTGCGAATCTCGATGACCCGTTCGTCATCCGATTCGCCCGACCTAGACACGCGCAGCACGTGCTGGCCCGGCGCGAGCGAAGTCAAAATAACCCGGCCAGATCGGCCCACACTGCCATAACGCTCGTCGTCCACGTAAACTTCCGCGCCTGCGGGCGCCATGATCACCACGCGCGAATCGCCACGCTTCAGAGTTCCGGAATCGATTGCGGCAGCAGCCGCAAAACCCTCGAACCACTCGCTCGCAGTTGCCGGACGATCTTTCGGCTCTTTCGCCAGCGCCTTCATGATCGCGGCGTCCAGTTCGTTGTTGACGTCCGAACGCAGCGATGACAATGCGGGCGGAGCTTGCGTCAACTTCTGCGCGATGAGTTGGGTGATGTTGCCGGTGAAGGGCGGACGGCCGCCGAGCATGTGATAGGCGATCGTTCCGAGCGCATAGATGTCGGCGCGCGCGTCGAGCTGTCCGTCGGGCTGCATCTGTTCGGGCGCCATGTATTCGGGCGTGCCGATGATGCCGCGTGACGCCGGCCCACTGTCTGACGTCAGCTCGCTTCGATCCGCATTCACAATCTTGGCGAGGCCGAAATCACCGACCTTCACGAAACCGTCGTCGCCGGTCACCTTCCGTTTTTGCTGCATCAGGAAAATGTTTGCCGGTTTGAGATCGCGATGGAGTATGCCTTCGTCGTGCGCGGCTTCGACGCCCGCGACTACCTGCCGCATGATGCTCGCGGCGCGTTGCGGACTCACCGTCCCTTCGCGGCGCAGCAGTTGAAAAAGCGTCTCGCCTTCGACGTATTCCATCACGAGAAAGAACACACCGTCGGAAGTTTGACCGAAGTCAGTCACGCCGACGACGTTTTGATGACGAATCGAAGCGGCGGCGCGTGCTTCGCGTTCGAAACGCGCGATCGCTTCGCCGTCCTGTAAATCTTCGTCGCTGAGAATGTCGGGGCGAACGGTCTTGACGGCGACCTGGCGCGTCATCAGGTTCTGGTCGCGTGCGAGGTAGACCTGGCCCATGGCGCCGCGGCCGAGACGTTTTTCCAGCAGGTAGCGTGAGGCTAACAGGCGTGGACCGGGAAGCGTGGCTTTGGTGTTCGACTGGTCGTCGGGACACAGCTCCACGTTATCTTCGTAGCAAACTTCGCAACGGGGGCACTCGCGCATTCGATCTAATACAACTTTCTAACGAGCCGGGATGTCTGCGCAACAAGCCGCGCAACGCGACGCTGCCAACGGAATCGCAGTCAGGCAATACGGGCAGTCTTTTGTGTTTGGCGGCGGTGGCGGCGCAGCACGCAGGCGGTTAATCGCCTTTACGATCAGGAAAACGACGAGCGCAATGATCAGGAAGGTCACGACGTCGTTTAGAAACTGCCCGTACGCAATCACCGGCAGTCCTCTTAATTGCGCATCGGCCAGCGACGTGGGCCGCTGTCCGGAAAGATCGATGAACAAGTTTGAGAAGTCGACGTGACCTAACGCCAAACCGATCGGCGGCATGAGGACGCCCTCGACCAGTGACGTGACGATCTTGCCGAAGGCGGCGCCGATTACGACGGCGACGGCCAAATCGATCACGTTTCCGCGGGCGATGAACTCCTTGAATTCTCTTAGCATTTGACTACCTCCTGAGTAAGTCGCGTGGTACGAAGGTTTCGTACCGTAAGCGGTAGCGTCAGGTCAGTGGCAGTGTTTCGCCAACTTGAATCCTGCTTTTTCAGCCTCTGCGGCAGTTTTGAATACGGCCCGGTTCGTTTCTGAAATCTCCTTTGCTGGATGGCAACCGACGGGATAGTAAGTCTTTGTTTGTTTGTCGCCAACGATGGCGGGTGTTTCGCTGGTTGTGTTGTCGTTGGCGTTGTTCGGATCAGCCGAGTCGTTGGTTCGCTTGGTTTCGCCAGTCTTCTCGTTGGTTTTGCTGCCGTCGCTTTCACCATTTTCCTTTTCAGCGGCAGCGGCTTCGGCGGCTGCGTCTTGTTCTTCTTTCGCCTGGCGTCGCGCGGCGATTGTGTCTTCGGCGCTGAGGTCGAAGATCCGCAAGCTCGGACCACTGGCGAGCGTGCTGACGATCATCTGGAAGTCGGCGCAGCGTAACTGTTGTCCGCGCGAGCGCCACGACGACCACGGACCGGAAACTTGCAGCGACGTTGAGATCAGCTTCACCAGGTCGTCGATCGTCTGCACTTTGAAGTTTTCGTCGTAACCGATCCACAGCGACGTTAAGCGGTCGTCGAGCAGATCGAGCGAGATACTCCGGACGCCGTTGTACTTCACCTGGTCGATCTTCGGATCGAAGTGCGGATTGATCGTGGTCTTCGCCACGCCAAAGTGATCGCTGTGCGGAAACACGCTTTGCGGCACCAGCTGTTTGATCTCGTCCTTCGTCATGCCGAGACGAAAGCCAAACAACTCAGGCGCGGCCGGAAGGGTCGCGAGCTTCTGGGTGCACTGAGCACAAACGGGCAGAGCGAGGACTAACAACAAGAGGGTGGTTCGCAGCATGGACGGGATTATATCCGTGTAATCCGCGTTTCCACTACCGCACGAGTGCGCGAACGATGCCTTCCAGCGTGGCGGGCTCGAACGGCGTCGAAACGTACTCGTTACAGCCGGCCGCGAGCGCCAATTCCCGAAACTGCTCGGCGCCGTACGCCGACACGGCCACGATCGGCACCGACCCAAGCTGCTTCACGCTGCGGATGCGGCGCGTCGCGGCGAGGCCGTCGAGCTGCGGCATCTGCATGTCCATGATGATGAGATCGGGCGACTCGGTCTCGGCGCGACGGATAGCCTCGACGCCGTCCCCGGCCTCAATCACCCGAAACCCGCGCCGTTCAAACCAGGTGCGCAGCAGCAGACGAGTATCGTCGAAATCATCGACGACGAGCACAGTGCGCTGGGAATCAGTGCCGGGAACATTGGGAGTGTTCGCAGGGTCCATGTGGTCCTGGGCTTCTGGGGGACCAACGGGGGAGGTTTGCGGTTAGCCTAGCAAAAACGCCGACTTCGAAAAAGGAGAATTGATTACCCGCGGCAGGGGTCGAACCTGCGACCTTTCGCTCCGGAGGCGAACGCTCTAATCCACTGAGCTACGCGGGCATAAGTTGGAGCGAAAGATACCACACGAGTATGCGCGTTGCCACTGCTTGTCAATTTACGTAGGTCGTCGATGCCCTCTTAATCTAAGCGCCTTGCGACTGAACGCCTCTTTAAATCTTAACTGGTCAACCGGTGAATGGTGGAAACGATCCAGAAGGCGACTGCCGCAACGAACGCGGCGGCGGGTATGGTCAGGATCCAGGCCCAGACGATACGGCCGGCAACGCCCCATTTCACCGCCGATAAGCGGCGCGTGGCGCCCACGCCGACGATCGAGCCCGTGATCGTGTGCGTCGTCGAGACGGGCGTGCCGGTTAGCGTAACGTAGGCGAGCGTTAGGGCGGCGGCCGTCTCGGCGCAGAAGCCTCCAACCGGTTTCAGTTTCGTGATGCGGCTGCCCATCGTGTGCACGATGCGCCAGCCACCCGACAGTGTCCCGAACGCAATCGCCGCATGCGCCGCCAGCACAACCGTAACCGGTATCGCCGGCAACGTGCCGTTCGGACCATAGGACAATCCCCAAACACCGCCCGCCGTCAGCACTGCAGTAATAATGCCCATCGTCTTCTGCGCGTCGTTACCACCGTGACCCAACGAAAACGCCGCGGCCGAGAACAATTGCCCGCGCCGGAAAATCTTATCGACGCGCGTTGCCGAAAAGCGCCGGAACACCCAGTAAACGATCACCATCAACGTAAACCCGAGCAACATCCCGATCAGCGGCGACAGCACGATGAACTTCAACGTGCGCAACCACACGTCAGTCTTCAACAACCCACTCACACCGCCGTGCGCAGCGATGCCCGCACCTGCGTATCCTCCCAACAGAGCGTGTGAACTCGACGTCGGCAAGCCGAGATACCACGTGATCAAATTCCAAATGATGGCACCGAGCAAAGCCGCGAGCAGCACGTACAAGCGCAGATCGGCGGGAATGATGTCCATGCGCACGCCGTCGCCGATCGCCTTCGCCACGCGCGTGCCGAACACTGCAAACGCGATGAAGTTGAAAAACGCGGCCCAGATCACCGCCATGCCGGGCGAGAGCACGCGCGTCGATACGACGGTAGCGATCGAGTTCGCCGCGTCGTGAAAGCCGTTGATGTAATCGAAAACGAGGGCGAGAAAAACGAGGATGATGACGAAGGCCAGCGTTGCGGTCATGACATTGTCGATTGTCGATTGTCGATTGCCGATTGCCAATTTGAGTTGCTCGCCAGCCGAGAAACGCTTAAATCGACAATCGGCAATTGGCAATCGGAAATACCACCAGGCCTCCCTACGTGTGCTTGATGATCACGCTCTCAATAATGTTCGCGACGTTCTCGCAGCGGTCCACTGCTGCTTCCAACTTCTCGTAAACCTCTTTCCACTTCAGCACTGTCAGCGGATCAGGTGGATCGTGAAACAGCTCCGCGATGGCCGCGTGGTAAACGTCGTCGCCTTCATTCTCGAGACGGTGAATCTCCACCAGCCGCTGCGTCACATTGCGCGGCCGCTGCAACGTCGAAACGATCTCTTTCAGCTCGACGGCCATGCGCTCGATCACGTTGGCGAAGTCACGCGCATAATCCGGAATTTCTCTAACGTCGAAAATAATGATCGCGCGCGCGGCATCGTCAATCAGGTCGACGATGTCGTCCAGCGCAGTCGACATCATGTAAATATCTTCGCGATCAAACGGCGTGATGAACGATTTATTCAGGCGCGTGGAGATGGTGTGCGTGAGCTCGTCGCAGGCGTGTTCGAGCCCCTTGATTCGCTTGGCGTAGTCGGCGTACGCCTTGTTCTTGTCCGCGAGCATCTCCTTCAGCTCGCGCGCGGCCGCGGAGATGTAGAGCGTCATCTGCGTGAACAGATCAAAATACTGGTCTTCTTTCGGAAGTAGACTGATTGCGCCCATCACACCACCCCGCGCTGCCTGAATTTCATCTGAATGAAGTGCGGACTATAACTTACGACCACGCGACTTGCCAAATGTGAGCCGAGTCGTATATCAAAGGCCACGAATGACGAAGACCCACCTGGCAGAAGTCCAGCACCTGCTGCGAATTGAATCAGACGCTATCGCGCAGACGGCGACCCGGCTCGATGCGGCAGCCGTCGAGCGCGTCGTCGATCTGCTCGCGCAATGCGAAGGTAAAGTCGTGATTCTGGGCGTGGGAAAATCGGGAATTATCGGCCAAAAGATCGCCGCGACGATGACCAGTGCCGGCACTGCCGCCTTGTACCTGCATCCGTCAGACGCGTTGCACGGCGGGCTCGGCATCGTGCAGCCGAACGACGTCGTGATCGTGTTAAGCAACAGCGGCGAGACCGACGAGCTCGTCGCGATGCTGCCTTATTTAAAGAACCGCGGCGTGGCGATAGTCGCCCTGGTCGGAAACGTCAACTCGACGCTCGCGCGCCGCGCGGACGTTGTGCTGGATGCTTCAGTCGATAAAGAAGCGTGCCCGTTGAACCTCGCGCCGACCACGAGCACGACGGTTGCGCTCGCGATCGGCGACGCGCTGGCGATGACGGTGATGAAAGTCAAAGGACTCACGCCTGACGACTTCGCTGTGAATCATCCGGCCGGGCAGTTGGGTAAACGTCTGACGTTGCGCGTCGGCGATCTGATGCATCGCAACGGGGAGAACCCGACGATTGCGACCGGTTCGTCCTGGGTGGAAGTCGTGCGCGCGATCAGCAAAGGCGGGCTCGGCGCCGTGTGCGTGGTTGACGATGCGGGTCGCCTCGCCGGAATCATCACTGACGGCGATCTGCGGCGCGCGATCGAACAGACGAGTCATGATTCGCTCGCGAAGTTAGTATCCGATGATTTCATGACACGTAAACCAGTAGTGGCCACCCCTGATCTCTTGGCCTTCGACGCGTTGAGATTGATGGAAGACAGGCCGCGGCAGATCTCAGTCTTGCCGGTGGTGGATGAGGATCAGCTCTGCGTCGGATTAATCCGTGTTCACGATATCGTCAGGAGCGGTTTGTAGGCATGTCGACGATGTCCCATGCCGTTCGCACGCGCAGCAACTTCGCCATCAAGCCCGCGTGCATGATGTGACCGCTTCGTTCCGCGACGACCTTTCCGAGTATCGGCATTCCCAACAAAGCCAGGTCACCGATGATGTCGAGGATCTTGTGTCTCACAAACTCGTCGCGAAAACGCAGGCCCGTTTGATTCAACATTCCATCCCGCGTCAGCACGATCGCGTTATCGAGTGAACCGCCGCGAATGAGGTTCGCGCGGCGCAGCGCATCGATCTCTTCCGTGAAGCCAAACGTGCGCGCCGCCGCAATGTCGCGACTAAACGCGCCGTTACTCAACTCCACAAACAAATTCTGCACGCCGATCAGCGGATGCGAGAAATCAATCAGGCAATCGATCTGATACGTGTCCGCCGGCTCGACGCTGATGCGGCGGTTGCCTTGTTCAAACGAAACCTTCTCGCGCACCAGCAACGCGCGCCGCGCCAGCGGTTGTTCGACAATCCCGGCGCGCTCGATGATGTCGGCGAAGTCCTCCGCCGAACCATCCATGATCGGAATCTCCAGATTGTCGACTTCGATAAAGACGTTGTCGACGTTGAGCCCGCGCAGCGCCGCCAGCAAATGCTCGACCGTCGACAACATCACGCCCGTGCGCATCAGCGTCGTCGCATAGCCGCAGTTCGCCACCGACTCGACCGTCGCGGGAATCTCAAACCCGCCGAGGTCGGTGCGACGAAACACGTAGCCTGTATCAGGAGGAGCGGGGACCAGCCGAACCTGGACGGGAACGGCTGTGTGCAATCCTATTCCATGCGTTTCGACGGCCGCAGCGAGGGTAGTCTGTTTGATCAAAATGTCGGGCCCATTCTCTTCCTAATCAACATGTGCGGCGCTATTCGAGCAACACATGTGCCGACGACAATACCGAATGCTGCCGAGGGTCACTGTGGCGTGGACGCCACACCGGCGCGATTACGATGACGAGATTCAGCCACAGCTTTTCGCAACAAAAATTTGAATAGAGTCAGTTGCTAGAGTAAACTCAGGCCCGACTAACCCGTCGGGACGCCAGCTTTTCGGCGTAGTGTTTGAGAAAAAGCGCTTTCGCCCCACAATCCTGTGGTTGAAAGAAACGCCACGCCAGCGCTCCGAAGACCAAAGAGAGTGAATGTCCTCTGTTCACTCTCGTGGAGAAACCGCGATGCCAGATTTAGAAATAACGTGTTCGGAGTGCAACTCTCCGTTCACGTTCACTGAAAGGGAACAGGAGTATTACCGGGAACGAAACCTGACTCATCCGAAACGTTGTAAGCCGTGCCGCGATGCGCGCCGCGCCAATTTCGGTGGTGGCGGCGGCGGCGGCTCGAGACAATCGACTGGTGAGCGTCAGCGATTTGATATTACTTGCGATCAATGCGGCAAAAGCGACTCGGTACCGTTCAAGCCGTCGTCCGGCCGGCCAGTGTTGTGCAGCGACTGTTTTAGCGCTAGTCGTGCTCAGCCGCGCGGCTGAAACGGCGGACACCTTAAACCTGAATGGGTTACGAAACGATCCAATCGGAGATGCACGGGGCGATCTGCGTGTTGACGCTGAACCGGCCCGACCGTCTGAACGCGCTAACGGTCGAAGTCGCGAAAGACTTCAAGGCTTCGGTCCATGAAGCATTAGAACGTGGCGCGCGCTGCATCGTTCTCACCGGCGCCGGACGCGCTTTCTGCGCCGGCGGCGATTTGCGCGAGATGCAGGAAATTGCCGGCAGGGAAGGACGCGTGGAAGCTTTCTTCGACGAGCCGTTACGGATACTGAACGAATCGATTCTTTTGATTCGGCAAACGCCCGTGCCTTTCATTGCCGCGGTCAACGGTGTCGCCTCGGGTGGTGGTTGTAATCTCGCGCTCGCTTGCGACCTCGTGATCGCGGCCGAGAGTGCGAAGTTCAACCAGGCGTTCATCAAAATCGGTCTCGTTCCTGATTGTGGTGGAACTTTTATCCTGCCGCGGCTCGTAGGTTGGAAACGGGCGGCGGAATTGATGTTCACGGGAGACCTGATTACCGCCCAACGTGCTGCGGAAATGGGAATGATTAACTCAGTCGCTGCTGACGGTGAATTGATGAGCCAGGTGATGGCCATGGCCGAGAAACTCGCCGACGCGCCGACGGCCGCCATCGGCCGGATCAAAGCGCTGCTGGACGCGAGCGCGACGAATGATTGTAAGGACCAGCTAGATGCAGAACGGGAGGCGCAGATCGAATCAGGCAAGACCAGGGATTTCGTTGAAGGTGTTTCAGCTTTTTTAGAAAAACGGCCGCCGCGATTTGTTGGTAGTTGACGTTCCGGCGAGAACGAAGCAGATCGCGAGCCGCCTGAGTTTAGGCGGCTTTTTTAGTGGCCAAATTTGGAGTCGGGACGATGGACTCGCTCACGTACATGCAATTGCTCCGGCGCAATCGCTCATTCCGGCGTTTGTGGATCGGGCAGGTCATTTCCGAACTCGGCAACTGGTTCAACTTTATTGCCGTGCTCGGACTGGTCCGGCATGTCTCGCAGGCAGCGCCCGAAGCGACGACGATCATTCTGCTCATCCGGCTGGCACCGTTCACGCTGCTGGCGCCGTTCGCCGGTGCGTTCGTCGATCGCTGGTCGCGGCGAACAGTCATGATCACGACCGACTTGCTGCGTGTGGCCGTCGCCCTCGGACCGTTGTTCGTGCGCGGGCCGCAGGATCTGTGGATCGCGTACCTCTGTATGGCTTTGCTTTCCATCTTCGCCACGTTCTTCGAAGCGGCGAAGAATGCGGCGGTCCCAAACATCACCGGCGAACGCGATCTCCTCGCCGGCAACGCGTTAATGTTTTCGTCGCGCTTCCTGTTACAGGCCCTCGGCGCTGCGCTTGGCGGTTGGACCGCGGCGCACGCTGGTTATGCGGCGGCATTCATCATCAACGCGGCGTCGTTCATCGTGTCGGCGTATTCCGTCTGGCTCGTTCCTGAAAACGAGACGCGACAGGAACAGGTCGAGGGCGCGGAGACGAGAAAGGCTTATACCGGCTACTGGTCCGACATACGCGAGGGCTGGTCGTACATCGTGAGTCACGCGCCGGTGGCGACGATTCTCGGCATCAACATCATCTGGGCCGTGGGCGGCGGCGCCAGCAATCTGATCGCGGACCGTCTCGGTGCGCTGGTGTTCGCGCGCGAAAACCGGATGAGTGAAGACTCCGCGGTCGCGGCGTTGTACTTCGCGTCGGGCATCGGCTTGTTTCTCGGCATGATGATCGCGCGACGGGTCGGCGCTTACTTCGAACTGAAACAGCGGACGATCGGTTTCATCGGCTGGAGCTTGTTTGCGCAGGGAATCGTCTTCGGGCTGTCCGGCGTGATGCCCACGCTTTGGGCGTCCTGCGTGTTGCTGACGGTTTCACGCGTCTTGCTCGGCGCGGAGTTCGCCGTGCAGGAGACGTTGTTGATGCGTCTCGTGCCCGACCACTTGCGCGGGCGCGTGTCGACAACGGATCGCGCGGGTGAAATGTTGATCTGGGCCTTTTCAACCGCGATTGCCGGCTGGTCGCTTTATTCGATCACGCCGCGAACGTTGACGGTGATCGCCGGCTTCCTGTCCGGCGTTTCCGGATTGACGTGGCTGGTTCTGTTCAGCACGCGTGCCGTTCGTTTGCCGCGCCGTCTGGTCCACAGATTGGACTGATGTTGCTACAATCGACGCCCGATGCGCGTAAGACCACGTCGCCGCAAATCAGTCGCGTTCTTCGTCACGCTGGGCGCGTGTCTCGTCGCGCTCGCCGTGGCGTTGAGCGTCGGCTGGATTATTCTCAACTGGACGCAGGTCGTGCTGCTTATTTTGGGATTGGTGGTTTTCGACCTGCTCATCTCTGGCTCGATCGTCAACACGACGTTTCTGATTCGCGAGATCCGCCGCAACGAGCAGCACGACGCCTTCATCAACGCCGTCACTCACGAACTGAAAACTCCCGTCGCGTCGATCCGGCTGTATTTGGAAACTTTGAAAACGCGTGACGTCGACGAGCAGCAGCGGCAGGAGTTTTACGACATCATGCTCGCCGACAGCGATCGGCTCTCGAAGACGGTCGAACAGGTGCTGCGCGCGGGCCGGACGCGTCATCGGGGACGACGTATCGCGAAGTCGGTCATCAACCTGAGCGACATGGTGCGCGAGTGTTTGGAGCTGGCGCGGGTGCGTTATGGATTGAACGAAACGCACCTCGTCTACACCGAATCCCCGGAAGCGAGTAGGGCGCGAGTGTCGGGCGACATCGAAGAGCTGCGCGCCGCGTTCACGAACCTGTTCGACAACGCGGTGAAATATTCGGACGAAGACGTGCGGGTGGTGGTTTCGGTCTCGACGCCTGACGAGAAACGCGTGACGGTGCGCGTCGAGGATCGGGGCATCGGCATTCCGCAAACGCAACTCAAGCGCATCTTCAAAAGGTTCTATCGTGTGCCCGGCCGGTTTATGGCGCGGGTCAAAGGAACCGGTTTGGGTTTGTTCATCGTGAAGTCGGTGGTGAAGAAACACGGTGGGCGTGTTTACGCTGAGAGCGCGGGCGTGGGCCATGGCAGCGCGTTTACGGTTCAGCTTCCGCGAATCTAAATCAAAATGAGCGCCGTTTTAATTGTCGAAGACGAGAAGCACCTGGCTGACGGCTTGCGCTACAACCTGAAAGCGGAAGGCTACGAGGTTGATATTGCCGGCAGCGCGGAGGAGGCGTATCCGCTGCTCACGAATCGCCAGCCGTCGTACGACGTGGTCGTGCTCGACGTGATGCTTCCGGGGATGGACGGCTTCTCGCTCGCGTCGCGCCTGCGTTCGCAGGGACACTTCGTGCCGATTCTGATGCTGACCGCGCGCGGCCACGCGCCCGACGTGCTGCGCGGCTTTGAATCCGGCGCCGACGATTATTTGCCGAAGCCCTTCGACCTGTCAGTGCTGCTGGCGCGAATCAACGCGCTGCTGCGACGCCGCGAGTGGTTTCGCAAGGACCAGACCAAGACCAACGCCGACGTCTTCAACATCGGCAACAAGACGATCGACTTCGAAAACCTCGAGCTGCGTTCTGAAAGCGAAACCGTGCAGCTCACGTTGATGGAAGCCGAACTGCTGCGCTACCTGATCGACCACGAGGGCCGGATCGTGTCGCGCAGCGCGATTCTCGAAGACGTTTGGAACTTGCGCGAAGACACCGACACCCGCGCCATCGACAACTTCATCGTCCGGCTGCGCAAGTACCTCGAAGACGAACCATCGAATCCTCGTCACTTGCTGACTGTTCGGGGGGTCGGCTACCGCTTCGTGGCGTGAGTTCTCGATCAGGCGTTCGCGATGATGACTGAGGCGCGGACGCCGAGCATGTCGGAAAAGTCTTTCGAAAAGATCGACGACACCTTTCGCACCCGGCTGATCTTCTCGACCAGCTCATCATTCGAAATGAAGCCGTTCTCCGTGTGAGCGATCGCCCAGGCGGGAATGTGTGAGGCCGTCCGCAGCAGATCTTCGACGAAGCCGAGATATTGCTGCTTGCTTTGCACGCGCGAACCAAGCCGTGCCTGGCGTCCGCGTTCGAACTCGATCCAAAACTCATCGGTGCCCCGCAGCCATTCCTCACGCCACGTGAGCAGGGGATCTCTTAACGCCGCTGTTTGCGTGACCGGCACCGGCAGCCGCAGAAACAAAAGGTCGGTGTGATGACGTTCGGCGACGAAGTTTCGCACGTCCTGGTTGGTGCTCTGGTTGCGCATGCCGTTGTCCTCCGGCTGGGGCAGACAGGCAAGCACGCGACGAAACGTGTCGGAGAGTGAAAGTGGTTTACGCAGCGCGCGCGTCTCGTCGTTGAAAGAGAGCACGTAATCGCCGGTCATCATTCCGGCTGTCAGAGCGAGCGCGCGTTTGTAGGCGTCGAGGCGTTCGGCGTTGGTCTGGAGATTGTCGAACCACCAGGCGTCAGTTTCGTTGAACCATTTCCGCAGCGTCGGATTGTTGAGCTTCTCGTGCGGCACGTAAGCGTCGTCGAGCAACGCTTCGAAGTCGCTCTCGTCGAGTCTCTCGCCGTTGTTTTCGATGACCGCGAGCGCCTTGGTGTACGACCAGAGCATCGGGTCGTTTGCGGCGACGCGCACTTTCCAACGCTTCATGTGAACGGCCAAATCGGGTTCGCCGGTGAACGGCAAAGCGACGGACATGAAATCGAGGCGGCGCAAAACACCGAGTTCAAAAGCCAGCCAGCCATTCGAAAACTGCGACATCGGGTCTACAAAGGTTCGAGCGAAAGCAACACGTTCACGACCGCCGGATCGAATTCGATACCCGCGGCATCCGCCAGTTCACGCCGCGCTTCCTCGTCCCTCAGTGCCGCGCGAAACGGCCGCGGTTCGGTGAGTGCGACGTACGAGTCAGCGACGCGCAGGATCCGCGCCGCAAGCGGGATCTCTTCGCGCCGCAACGCGTCGGGATAACCGGCGCCATTCCACCACTCGTGATGCCAGCGCACCAGAAGTTGCGCCGCGCGATCGGCGCCCGCGCGCGACGCTTCGCGTTCGCCAATCACCGGATGCCGCGCCAGGTCCAGTCTTTCTTCAAACGTCAACGGACGCGACGCCTGGATGTATTCGCGTTCCATCGCTACTTCGCCGAGGTCGTGCAACAGCGCTGCGGCCTGCAAAGAGCCGCGGTCGTGACGCGCGAGATGAAACACCATCGCGATCTCGTCAGCGATGGCGGCGATGCGCTGCGCGTGCGCGTTTTCGTAGCGTTCGAAACGGTCCGTCGTCTTCGCCAGCTCCAAAAACGCTTCACCGGCTGCTTTGTCGATTAGCTCAAATTGCTGGAGTGCGACCATGCCTGCCCAATTTCATCACACTGATTTCAACGCACGCAACAGCTCCCTGGCCTTGCGATTGTTTGGATCGGCGGCGACGGCGCGTTCGGCCTCGCCGCGCGCCCGCAGCATGAGCCCGAGATCGCGATACAACTCCGCCAGCATCACGCGGTATTCGCTGTTGTTTGGATCGAGTTTGACCGCGGCCTGCAATTCGGTTTCGGCTGCGCGCCGCGTGTCATGCTGTTCGGCCAGAACGCGGCCGTAGAACGCGCGGTAACGCGCTTCTTTCGGGACGGCCGTCGCCGCCGACGCAAACAGCCCGAGCGCGAACTGTCGTTGGCCGGACTCGAGCGCCGCGTAGCCTTCTTTGAACTGTTGTTCCGCACGTTCAGCGACCGAGGATTTGACTTCAGGCGTGCCCGCGGTTGTCGCTGGTTTCTCCGCCGCCGGTGTAGTTGGCTTTGGTGCGGCATCGGCGAGTTGTTGTGCTCTCTGGCGCGCCTTGAGTTTTGCGTTGTAATTCGCGCGGAGATTGTCGTCTTTCAACGTGTCGTACGCTTGCGTGATGCGCGCGAAAGCGGATTCCAGACGCTTCACGAGCGTCGCGTCCGCGCGCCGAAATCGATCCGGATGGTAGCGGCGCGCGAGGTCGTAATATCGGATCTTCATCTGCGCCGGAGTTGATTCCGGATGCACATCGAGCACGTCGTAGTGCGTTTGTGCCTGGCTGAGCTGTTCGAGAAAAGCTTGCGCGTCGGCAGCGTCGTCCGGCTTGTCCGCGAGGGGTGAAATAATAATTGGTGCCGGACTTTCCTCGCTAAGTGCGTATCGCCAATGCTCGCGGCGAAGCAATCCGCCGAGCGCGAGCGCATAAATATGGACGAACGCTTCGTTCTCGCTAACGCCGCTGACTGCCAGCAATTCCTTCAACCTTGTGGGACGATCGAGTCGGGAAAGAATAAAAACTTCCGCGGGAACCAGGTTATCTGAAACGACCGGTTCTGAGTTCGGCAAGATCAACTCTTCCAAACTAACGAACCGCGACGCCGCAAACTTCGCCGGCGCCCGCCGTCCAGCCTCCAACAACAAGGGACGCGTATCCAATTTTAAGATCGGCGCCCCGTCCAACCGGGCGCGTGGCTCGAAATCCCACTCTCCGCGGAACCACGACAAAGCGAGCCGCACGACGTCCGCGACCTGTTTCGTTTGAATCTGTTCCGCGCGCGTCGCCGACAGCAGGTGATCTTTGCAGAGTGTTTTGACGAGTTCGAGGTCCGGTTGCCCCTCGTCGTAACGAGCCAGGGCCGCGGGCGCGATCCCCGCTTTCAGCAAATACTCGCGCAGCCGTAAGGTGCGGACGTTCGAGGCCGCGTACACGAGTTCGCCGTTATCAAAATAAAGGACGGCCTTGACGCGGTCGTGCTGGAGTTGCAGCCTCCCCGCCAGCGATTTAGCCAAAATCTCGTGAATTAGTTCCGCAGGCGGATGGTCGCTGAGCTGGCCGTTCATTCCGTGACATCCTAAACGAAAAAACTAATGCTTTGACAGTCGTTGGTGCGGATTTTATATTGATGCCACATTACAACTCTGTTCGGCCCCCGGAATGAAGGAACCTTCAAGCAGGTTGAGATCTATGAATTCACCGCAACGCGTCGAAGAGCTGATCGACGAACTTAGAAAGCGGACGGCGGAACTCGAAGAAGCCAACCGCGAATTGCGCCGGGTCTCCCATTACCGGTCGCTGTTTCTCGCTCGCATGTCGCACGAACTGCGTACGCCGCTGACGTCGATTCTTGGTTTCAGCGAAATACTGCTCGATCAGGAGGAGTTGACCGACACGCAGCGCCGTTTTTGCCAGAAGGTGCAGGACTCCGGTTTTCAACTTCAGGCAAGCCTGAATCAACTCGTCGATCTTTCACGCATCGAGGTCGGGCAGACGGAAGTTTTCCTGCAGGAGTTCTCGTTGCGCGAAACGGTGCGAGAATCGTGCGCGGCGGCGGCGCGCATGGCCCAGAAGCAGCAGGTGAAGATCGAATACGACGTGGCGCCGGAGATCACCACCATCGTTTCCGATCAGGGGAAGCTGCGGCAGACGTTGTTCAACTTCATCGCCTGGGCGGTTAGCCGTAGTCCGGCGGGTGAGTCGGTGAAAATCACGGTCGACGTCGACGATCGCGCGCTGCTGTCGATCAGGGTGAGAGACAACGGCGAGCCGCCGAAAGACACGGCCACGGTTTTCGACCCCGAACACGGCGACTCGGTTCGCGAGCCAAACATAAACGAACTCGGAATAATCATCGGCCGCAAGCTGCTCGACCTGATGGGCGGCAGCGTGACACTGCAAACACAGGAGCCGCGCGGTTTGGAAGCGACGATTACGATGCCGGCGCGGCCCGCGAAAGGATAGCGGCCCAGGGATAGCCGAAGGCGAAGGGACCAAAACGACTACGCATGGACGAGATTCAGATTCGTGAGTGCACGACGATCGAGGAGTTTGACAATTGTGTTGCCCTTCAACGTGAAGCATTCGGCCTTCCGGATCTGGAAATTTCTCCGCGGCGACACCTGATCGTCTCGCGACAGGCCGGCGGCTGGACGCTCGCGGCGTTTGCTGGCAGCCGCATGGTCGGGTTCGTTCATCATCTCGCCGCCGTTCGGCCCCCTGACGAGATTTTCGGCTACTCGCACATGATGGCGGTGGCGAAGGACTATCAAAACAAAGGTGTCGGCGCGCGTTTGAAGTGGGCCCAGCGAGAACGCGCGCTGGCCGAAGGGCGCACATTTATTAAGTGGACCTGGGACCCGATGCAGGCGCGAAATGCGCATTTCAATTTGAACCGGCTCGGCGTCACGGTGGACAGCTACGTCGACAACTTTTACGGGACTGACTACTTCGCCGACCCGACACAGGCGGCGGAGAACCGGCCGGGACTGCAAAGCGATCGGCTGTTTGCGCGTTGGGACTTGAATAAAGCGCGCGTGATTGCGTTGAGCGCCGGATTAAAACATAGGATTGAACCGCAACCCGCCGCGTCGGTCGCGATACCGACGGAATGGAGCGCACTGGTAAAGCGCGATCCGCAGCTTGCGCGCGACACGCAGACGCGCGTGCGCGCCGAGTTCAAGCGACTGTTTGCCGAAGGGCTCGTTTGCGAGGCGTTTGAAAGAGGAGATCAGGAGTCGCGTTATCTGTTGTTTGGGCCACGGATGAACACAGACAGGCACGGGTAGAACAAGCCAAGAATGAACTTTGCGAAGTTCGATCGTTATGTTGACCGTCACGCGCGGACTTTTACGGAGCGGCTGCAAAGCCTTTGTCGCATGCCATCCGTCGCCGCACGCGGCACTGGTATGCGCGCGATTGCCGAGACAGTCGAACAGTTGATGCAACGTGTCGGTATCGGCACCCGCACGTTTCGCATGGGCTCCGGTTACCCGATCATTTACGGAGAGTGCGGCAGCGGGCCAAAGACGTTTGTGATCTACGGCCACTACGACGTGCAGCCGGTGGGCCACCTGACCGACTGGACTTCCGGCCCGTTCGCCGCGCAGATTCAGGACGGCAAGCTGTACGCGCGCGGCGCGGCAAACGGCAAAGGTGATCTCATCGCGCGTCTGGCAGCAGTCGAGGCCTACCAGAAGACGTTCGGCAAACTGCCGGTCACGCTGCGTTTCCTGATCGAAGGCGAAGACGGTCTCGGCAGTCCGAGTCTGTATCGCTTCACGAGCGAGCACGCGGAACTGTTGAAAGCCACCGGCTGTGTGTGGGACGAAGGCGGGCGCGACACGAAAGAGACTCCGATCGTGAGTCTCGGCTTCAAAGGCATCACATTTCTCGAGCTGCGCGCTTTCGGCGCGCGCTCCGATCTGCATTCCAAGTGGGGCACGATCGTGCCGAACCCGGCCTGGCGCCTCGTGCAGGCGCTGGCCACGATTACCTCGCCCAAAGGCGTCATCACCATCGACGGTTTCTCGTCGCACGTCGCGCCGATCAGCGAGGAAGACACGGAAGCCTTGAAAATGATCGAACTCGACGAAGCCGGACTCAAACGCGAGTTTCGCATCGGCGGCTGGGTGCGCTCGATGAAGGGCCAGACGCTGATCAAGGAACATATCTTTGGTGCGACGTGCACGATCTGCGGCATTCACACGGGACACACCGAAGCGGGCGCGAAAACAGTTTTGCCAAGCACGGCGATGGCGCGTCTGGATTTCCGTCTTGTGCCCGATCTGACGGCGGAGATTGTCGTCGGCTTGCTACGCGAGCATCTCGACGTACGCGGTTTTAGAGACATCGAAATCATCGAGCTCGGCAGTGCGCCGCTCGCGAAGTCGTCGGCAAAGTCGCGCGTCGCGCGGGCAGTGGTCGAGGCGACGGCGGAAGTTTACGGCCGGCCGCCGATTGTTTATCCGATGGACCCGTCGAGCGGACCAGTGGGCGCGGTCTGCGGCGTGTCGCAGCCGCCGACGCCGGTCGCGTCGTTTGGCACCGGCTACGCCGGATCGAATCCGCATGGGCCGGACGAGAACATTCGCATCGACGATTTTTTGCAGAGCATCAAGCTCGTCGGGCGCGTGGTGCACAAGCTTTCGGAAACGAAATACAAGTCGAGCGCCGATACGTTTGTGGGCGAAGACACCAGACCGACGGCGCCGCTGCCGCCGCGAACGAAACATGCAGAAAAGTAAGGAGTGACTTTGGCCGCGAAGGCAACCGCACGCGAGATCGAAAAACTACGGGAGGAGATTCGGCGTCATGACGAACTTTACTACGTCAACAACTCTCCGGAGATTTCCGATCGCGAATACGACGCCCTGCTCGAACAGTTGCAAAAGCTCGAGCAGGCGCATCCCGAATTAATCACGCCTGACAGTCCGACGCAGCGAGTGGGCGGCCGGCCCGCCGAGGGTTTTCCCGAGGTGGTCCACAGCCGGCAGATGCTCTCGCTCGATAACAGTTACAACATCGACGAGCTGCGCGCGTTTGACGAACGTTGCCGCCGGCTCGCGGACGGTCGCCGGCTCGAGTACGTCGCCGAGCTGAAAATAGACGGCCTGTCGCTGTCGTTGCAGTATGCGGACGGACTGCTGGTGCGCGGCGTGACGCGGGGCGACGGGCGCATCGGCGAAGACGTGACGCAGAACGCGCGCACGATTCGCAGTGTGCCGCTGCGTCTCAGCGCGAACGCCAAAGTTATTGATACGAACGTCGAGGTGCGGGGCGAGGTGTTCATTCCGCGCGAGGTGTTCGAGAAGACAAACGCCGAACGCGAAGAAGCAGGCGAGCCGCGATTTGCAAACCCCCGTAACGCCGCAGCGGGTGCGATTCGTCAACTCGACTCGCGGCTCGTCGCGCGTCGCAAGCTCGACATGTTTGTTTACGATCTGTTCGCCGGCGGTGGCCGCAAGCCGTTTCCGACGCATTGGGAAGCGCTCGAATGGTTGCAAGCCGCCGGTTTTCGGGTGAACCCGCACCGGAAACTCTGCGAAACAATCGAGGAAGTGATCGAGTTTGCCAATGAGAAGGAAGCGCTGCGCGACGACCTCGGTTATGAAATCGACGGTCTCGTAGTGAAGGTTAACTCCACCGCGTTGCAGGATGAATTCGGCGCGACGCAGAAAGCGCCGCGTTGGGCCATCGCTTACAAGTATCCGGCGCGACAGGCGTCGACGCGGGTCAACGACATCTTTGTTTCTGTCGGGCGAACAGGAGCGATCACGCCGGTGGCGATGCTGGAGCCGGTGTTTCTCGCGGGCACGACCGTAGCGCGGGCGACGCTGCACAACGAAGACGAGATCAAGCGCCTGGGCGTCAAGATTGGCGACTGGGTGATGATTGAGAAAAGCGGCGAGATCATTCCCAAAGTGCTTAGTGTGATCACGTCCAAGCGTACGGGAGCGGAAAGGGATTTTAAGCCACCAAAACGGTGTCCAGTTTGCAACGGACTGATTTCGCGGATCGAGGGTGAAGTGGTCGCCCGTTGCGTTGCTGCGGATTGTCGCGCGCAGTTGATGGGACGGCTGATTCACTTTGCTTCGCGGCGCGCGATGCGGATCGAGGGTCTGGGCGAAGCGCTGGCGGAGCAACTCGTGGCGGAGAATCTCGTGAAAGACGTTGGCGATCTCTACTCGCTGACGCTCGATCAGGTAGCCGGACTCGAACGCATGGCGAAGAAGTCGGCCACTAACCTCCTCGAACAGATCGAAGCGAGCAAGCACCGCGACCTGTCGAACCTGATTTACGCGCTCGGCCTCCGACACGTCGGCGAAAGGACCGCGGGCATTCTCGCGCACGAGGCCGGTTCGCTCGAACGCCTCGCCGGGATGACGGTGGAAGAGCTCGATGCGATTCCGGAGATCGGATTGACGGTCGCGGAGAGCGTGCGCGACTGGTTCGACGATGAAGGGAATCGTGCGCTTTGTGATAGGCTGCGAGCGGCTGGCGTAAAAACCGAAACGACGCGGACGAGTAGCGAGTCTCTCGACGAGCGATTCGCCGGTAAACAGTTTGTGTTGACAGGAACGTTGTCGAGTTTCACGCGCGACGAAGCGAAGGCGTTGATCGAAGCGCGTGGTGGCCGCGTGAATTCGTCGGTGAGTAAGAAGACGGATTACGTTGTGGCCGGCGAAGCGGCCGGCTCCAAACTCGACAAGGCGCAGTCGCTCGGCGTCGCGGTGATTGATGAGGATCTCTTTAAGGGTATGTTGGAGTAAATACAGATGAGCACAGATCAGAAAAAGCTCGACCTACTTTACACGCTGTTCTGCGACGACGTGCGGCTCGAAGCAGGCAACAAGCTGTCGTTCATGGGCGTGTTTCAAAACATCATGGTCCAACAGGTGCCCGTCTCTTTGATCAAGTTTGCCGTCGTCAACCACTGGCAGGGGCAGGGCAGTTATCTTTCCGAGGTGCGTATCCTCACACCCGATCGCCAGCACCCGGTCGTCGTGTCGCAACCAACGCGTTTCGAGATCGCGGGCGGCGGGTTTGCCGACAACATCAGCTTCTTTGTAAACGTGACGTTCCCCACCGCCGGACGCTACGTCGTCCAAACGTTGATTGACTCTAATCTTTTTCGGGAAGAGCTTCTAACAGTTTCCGACGTCGCCGAGCCGGAGATGCTCGGGACGTCGGAGGCTGTTAATTAAATCCGGGAAATGATGGCTGGTCGGCCCTAGCCAACATCAATGTTGAAGAGCTTGATCTTGGAATTGAGAGTGGTTGCCTTAATGCCCAGCAGTCTGGCTGCCTTCGCTTGATTCCCCCCGGTCTCAGCCAGTGCCATTTTGATCAAGTGGGTCTCGAACCGCTGTACTTCGTCGTAAAAACTGATTCCTCCGAGAATGTCCAGGGGTTTGAGTCTGGTTGCCTCCTCCGTGAAAGCCTTATCGCGAGCCAGAGTCTCCGCCTCTGTCAAAAGAGCGTCGGCCAAATCGACAACGCGTTGGATACGGTCGGGATCAGGCCGCTCGGCAAGTTTCAGACGCACAGGATTGTCAGGCAGCTGATTGCTGACGCCTGCGGGTCTCAAATTGTCGGTTTCCTTCAGAGCTGCTTGATCGACGTTCATTAAATACTCCCCTTTCAGAATGGACCTCTAACTCCTAGACACCGGACTGCGAAATTCCGTGACAAATATTTTTCGGCCGCTGCTGACACAAAAACGGCGGGTCTGCCGTATGACCGACCCGCCGTTGCAAAATCTATTCTCGTTGGTGCGGATGAGAGGACTTGAACCTCCACGATGTCACCATCACAGGCTTCTGAGACCTGCGCGTCTGCCAGTTCCGCCACATCCGCAAAGGGAACGGGTTGTCATTATGCGAATGGGTTTAGAAGGTGTCAACCGAGGAAGAGTTGTGTGAGGAGGGGGCTTATCCGTGTGATCTGTGTCTATCTGTGGCTGCGATGACGCCGCCAAAAACGTGATCGCCGAAACTCGCGGTCGCGGCGCGGCCCGCGCCCGTCCCAACGCCCGTCACGCGCATCGTGGCAATTAACAAACTTGCCACACTTCCGGTCGAACTTGTCAAAACCGCCACGGCCGTGACCGTGACCGCGTCCCTGGCCCAATGCCGCTGACGATACCGTCAACAGTAATAACAACATGAGAGCCGCAGCTCCCAGCAGTTTTCTTGGAAATACTAATTTCATAAACGTCCCTCCTATCAGCTACCATAGCACCAGAGTCGATGGTGCTTCCAGTTACTTTTCCGTTACACGGGTACGAGCCGCTTCTGCTGAAAATCCCTTCCTTTTGCCTGGCGCAAGCGGGGGAAACAGGGGAAGGGATTGGGAGATGACAAACGTTGACCCGCAAGGTTTGGCCGCGCGATTCACGGACGTTAAGGCGCGCATCGACGCTGCTGCGAGGGGTTGCGGCCGCAGTCCGGCAGAGGTCACGCTCATCGCTATCAGCAAGACGCATCCGGCGAGTCTGATAAATAGTTTGATCGAACTCGGCGCCACCGACCTCGGCGAGAATCGTGTGCAGGAGGCTGAAGGAAAGATCCCCGCAGTAGGACAGACAAGGGCGCGCTGGCATCTCGTCGGACATCTTCAAGCCAACAAGGCGCGCCGTGCGTTGCAACTGTTTGACGTTATCCATTCGCTCGACTCGATCGAGCTGGCCCGACGGCTTGACCGTTTGTGCGGCGACGTCGGCCGGCAGTCAATGCCGGTGCTGATTCAGGTCGACCTGGGCCAGGAAGAAACGAAGTCGGGAATTGACGAACAAGATCTATTGCCACTGGTCGAGACAGTGCAACAGCTCCAGCGACTCCAACTGATCGGATTGATGACTCTGCCGCCGTTCTTCGAGGACCCGCAACAAGCCAGACCGTACTTTCGTAGACTCCGGCAACTGCGCGATCAACTCGCGAGTAGCGGCAGCTTTGGTCAACATCGCGGTGAACTGTCGATGGGCATGACGCACGATTTCGCCGTGGCCATCGAAGAAGGCGCGACGATGGTGCGCATCGGCACCGCGATCTTTGGTGAACGAGAGCAGCCGCAAAAAGGCGCGTAAAGAATGTTTGTGATAGCTCGCACCGTGCTGTTTTTTACCTGGGCGATTCAGCTGATCATCGTCACCGTTATCGGGTTGATGATTTTGCGGCTGATCGCCGACGCGGCGGACCTGAATCCTTTTGGCTGGGCGTCGCGTACGATACGACGATTGACGGACGGCTTCCTGCTGCCGGTCCGCGGCGGTCTGCGTCAAGTGGGCGCCGATCCGAAGTTCGCGCCGCTGGTGGTGATTCTTTTGTCGGTCCTGCTGGGTTACTTCGCCTGGCAACTGGTGAGCACAATCGCGAGCACGCTTGACGGCATCATTTCCAGCGCGCGCGCCGGGTCCATGATTGCGATGCTCGGCTTTATTCTTTACGGGCTGATCTCGATCTATATTCTGCTGATCTTCATGCGCATCATTTTTTCGTGGGGCATGGTCAGCTACCGAAATCGCTTGATGCGTTTCCTGGTGGACACGACTGAGCCGTTGCTCGGACCCTTGCGGCGCGTGATCCCGCCGCTCGGGCGCATGGACATCTCTCCCATCGTTGCGTTCTTGATTCTGTGGCTGTTTCAGGCGGCGATCGCCGGCACTCTTTTGCGCGGCGCGACGCCGATGACTTTTTGATGGAGCTCGACAAAGTTTCGCATTACCGGATTCTCGAAAAGCTCGGCGCCGGCGGGATGGGTGAAGTCTATCTCGCCGAGGACATGAAACTCGGCCGCAAGGTCGCGATCAAGATCCTCAGCGAGGAATACACCACCAACAAAGATCGCCTGCATCGTTTCGAGCAGGAAGCATCTGCCGCTTCGAACCTGAATCACCCAAACATCCTGACGATTCACGAAGTCGGCACTGACGATGGCCGCCACTACATCGCCACCGAATTCATCGACGGCGTGACGCTGCGTCGCAAAGCGGCCGCCTCGCAACTCGAGATTCCCGAAATACTCGACATCGCCGTCCAGGTCGCCAGTGCACTCGAAGAAGCGCACGCCGCCGGCATCGTGCATCGCGACATCAAGCCCGACAACATCATGGTGCGCCGCAACGGCTACGTGAAAGTGCTCGACTTTGGACTGGCAAAACTGACCGAGACGGTCGACCGCAGCCCGTCGGACGGCGAGGCTTCTACGCGCGTGCTGGTGCAAACGGACGCGGGCGTCGTGATGGGAACGTCGCACTACATGTCGCCCGAACAGGCGCGCGGCAAGCCGGTCGATGCGCGCAGCGACATCTGGAGTCTCGGCGTCGTGATTTACGAACTCGTCGCCGGCCGCACGCCGTTCGAAGGCGAAACGTCAACCGACGTGATCGTGGCGATCACGCAAAAAGAACCGCCGCCGCTCGCGCGCTTCGCCCCGAACGTTCCCGCCGAGCTCGAGTGGATCATCATGAAAGCGCTGCGCAAAGATCGCGACGAGCGCTACCAAACGATCAAGGAGCTGTTGACGGACCTGCGCCGGCTCAAGCAGCGGCTGGAGTTTGAAACGGAGCTCGAACGAACCGTGCCCAGCGGCGTCACGGCAGCTAGAAGCGGCGACATCTCCGTCGCGCCGACCACGCCGGAACGCGCGTTACCGACAAAAACCGTGTCGCACGTGTCCAGCGCGGAGTACATCGCGACCGAGATCAAACGTCACAAGATCGCCGCGGCGATTCTCGCGATACTGCTGATCGCCGGAACGGCGGCCGGTTTCTACTTCTACTACAACCGTTCCCGCACGCTGACGGACAAAGACACCGTGCTGCTGGCGGACTTCGTCAACACGACCGGTGAGTCTGTCTTCGACGGCACCCTCAAGCAGGCACTCGCAGTTCATCTCGGACAGACGCCGTTTCTGAATCTGTTTCCCGAAGACCGAGTGCGCGAAACGCTGCGGTTCATGGGCCGCTCGCCCGACGAACGGATCACGCGCGACATCGGCCGCGAGATCTGCGAGCGGCAGGGAATCAGAGCGTTGTTAACCGGATCTATCGCGAATCTCGGCAGTCATTACGTGATCACGCTCGAAGCGGTGAACCCGCGTTCCGGCGATTCCTTTGCCCGCGAGCAGGTTGAAGCGGAGAGCAAGGAAAAAGTGCTTTCATCGCTGAGCACCGCCGCGTGGAACCTGCGCAAGAAACTGGGCGAATCGCTGAGCATGATGCAGAAGTACGACATGAGCATCGAGCAGGCGACCACGTCTTCACTGGAGGCTTTGAAAGCGTACGCGATGGGGAACGAGGAACGAGCGCGAGGTAACGACAAGGGCTCGCTTGTTTTCTACCAACGCGCCGTCGAACTCGATCCAAACTTCGCAATGGCCCAGGCGCGCATCGGCGTGTATTACGGCAATCGCGAACAAATGGAAGCGGCGAAGCCGTACGTGGCGAAGGCGTACGACCTGCGCGACCGGGTCAGCGAACGCGAGCGCCTGTACATCACCGAAAAGTATTACACGTACCTGACCGGCGAAATCGACAAGACGATCGAGACGCTGCAAACGTGGGCCAAGCTCTATCCAAACGATTTCATTCCGCACAACAATCTCTCGCTCAACTACAAGATCGTCGGGCGTTACGACGACGCAGTGAAGGAGGGTTTGGAGGCGGTGCGACTCGGTCCCAACAACTTCAGTGCCCACGATAATCTCATCTCGAGCTATGTCGGTCTCGGCAAGTTCGAAGAAGCCGAGCAGGCGGCCAGGGAGCAGGAGCGAATCAACCCCGACTCACTCGGCACGCACTTCAGCCGTTATCTGTTTGCTTTCCTGCGGCGCGATCAAGCAGGAATGGATCGCGAACTCCAGTGGGCCAAAAGTAAATCCGAAGAATCGGAAGTGCTCGGTGCGAGTGGCGCGACCGCAATGTACTTCGGCAAGTTCAAACAGGCCGAAGAACTCGAGAAAAGAGCTGAGGATGTGTTGCAGGCGCGAGGTGAAAAGGAGAGCGTGGCGAACGAGAGAATGAGCCTGGCCGTCAACTTCGCCGTTGTTGGGAAGTGTTTGGAAGCGAAAAATTACGCCAAGAGTGCCTTGTCCCTCTCACGGGGCCACAACATCCTCGTACCCGGCGTGCTGGCGTTTGCGGGCTGTGATGATCTGAGCCAGGCGCAGTCTTTAGTTGACGAGCTGCGGAAAGAATATCCGAAGAGCACTCTGGTCAACTCAGTCATCGATCCGCTTATTCGAGCGGAACAGGAGCGGAGCCGTGGCAATCTCAATCAAGCGGTGCAGTTGATGGAATCCGTGCGCGGTTACGACATGGGTCTACTGATCGGCGTTGCCAACAACTACGTGCGCGGCAATCTCTACCTGAAACAGCGTCGCGGGAACGAAGCGGCCGCGGAGTTCCAAAAGATCATAGACCGCCGGGGCATCGATCCATTCTCTCCAGCCCACACGCTCGCGCACCTCTGCCTCGGCCGCGCCCGCGCGATCGCGGGCGACACTGCCGGGGCCCGCAAGGCCTACCAGGACTTCTTCGCGTTGTGGAAAGACGCCGATCAGGATCTGCCGGTGCTGGTGGAAGCGAAGAAAGAGTACGAACAACTGAAATAGCCCGCCGGTTGTGATATATTGCGCTGCCTGAAACACCCTCCAGAAGGACCTAGCAAAAATGTCGGGACATTCGAAATGGCACAGTATCAAGCACAAGAAAGGCGCGCTCGATGCCAAGCGCGGGAAGCTGTTCACGAAGTTTATTAAAGAGATCACGGTCGCGGCGCGCTCCGGCGGCGGCGATCCGGAAGGCAACGCGCGCCTGCGCAAGGCGATTGCCGACGCGAAAGCCGGCAACATGCCGAACGACACGATCGATCGCGCGATTCGCCGCGGCACCGGCGAAGAAGAAGGCGTGAATTACGAAGAGATTACGTACGAGGGTTATGGTCCAGGCGGGGTGGCGCTGATGATCCAGTCGATGACCGACAACCGCAACCGCACGGTGGCGGAGATACGTCACATCTTCTCGAAGAACGGCGGCAACCTCGGTGAGAGTGGCTCGGTCGGTTGGATGTTTGAGAAGAAAGGCTACATCGTCGTCGACAAGTCGGCGAAGTCGGAGGAAGAGCTGTTTGACCTCACGATCGAAGCGGGCGCTGACGATCTGCGCGACGACGAGGACACGTTCGAGATCATCACCTCACCGGATGCGTTTGACGGTGTGCTGACTGCGCTCAAAGCGGCGGGCATCGAGCCACAGGTCGCCGAAGTTGAGATGGTGCCGCAGAATTACATTCGGCTCGAAGGCGGTGACGCACGTCAGATGCTGAAGCTGATGGAAGCGCTCGAAGATCACGACGACGTGCAGAAGGTTTCCGCGAACTTCGACATCAGCGAAGCCGACATGGCGGCCGCCTGAGCGGCGGCCGATTACGCGGATCCTCCACGGATCTCCGCGGATAATTCTTTTTCTTCTTTACGGACGGGCTCACCTAAAACAATCCTGACGTTGTGAGTCTTTTCTTCGTCACTTAACGTGATCTCCGAAGTGGGCTGCGTCGTTCCGTCGACTTCAACCGTCGCCACGCCGCGATTCACTCCGAGCGGGTTCTCCACCTTGATGCGATACACCGCGCGCCCACGTCGATAAGTGATCTCGAAATCGCGCCACCAGCGCGGCACACACGGATCGATCTGCAACCGACTGCTTTGCAGTTTGAAACCAAGAATCGATTCCAGCCCGGCGCGATACATCCAACCCGCTGAACCCGTGTACCATGTCCAGCCGCCGCGGCCGGTGTGCGGCGGCACCGCATAAACGTCGCCGACCGCCGCGTACGGCTCGACTTTGTACTTGTGCAGTCCCGCGCGCGTCGACGAGTGGTTGATCGGATTGAGCAGCGCGAAGAGTTCGCCCGCCCGCTCGCCATCGCCGAGCAGCGCGTAAGCAATCAGCGTCCAGATCGCCGCGTGAGTATACTGGCCGCCGTTTTCGCGCACGCCCGGAACGTAGCCCTTGATGTAACCCGGATCCAGGTTGCTTTTATCAAACGGCGGCGTGAACAGGATCACCAGGCCATCACCACGGCGAATCAAAAACTCCTCCACCGCAAACATCGCGCGGCCCATGCGAAACGGATCCGACGCGCCCGAGATCACGGACCAGGATTGCGCGATCGAATCGATGCGACACTCTTCGTTGCGCGCCGAGCCGAGCGGGGTCCCATCATCGAAATACGCGCGCCGATACCAGTCACCGTCCCAGCCTTTTTCTTCGAGCGCTTTCTTGAGCTGGTCCAGGTGTTCGTGATAACGCTGCGCGCGGTCGTTCTCTTTGCGCGCCTCCGCGTGCGGCGTGAACGTCGCCAGCGTGGTGAAAAGAAACCAGCCGAGCCAGACGCTTTCGCCTTTGCCTTGCCAGCCAACGCGGTTCATGCCGTCGTTCCAGTCGCCGCCGCCCATCAACGGCAGTCCGTGCTCGCCGACATTCAGGCTCCGATCGATCGCCCGCGCGCAGTGTTCGAACACGGGCGCCGTCTCACTCGAAACCGCCGGTTGGGTGTAGTTCTCGAGTTGTCCCGGTTTGAGCGGCTCCTGTTCGAGGAAGGGAACGACTTCATCCAGCACCGACGTGTCGCCGGTCACGTTGATGTAGAACGCGGTAACGAACGGAAGCCACAGCAGATCGTCGGAGATCGTCGTGCGCACGCCGCGTCCCGTCGGCGGGTGCCACCAGTGCTGAACGTCGCCTTCTTTGAACTGATGCGCGCTGGCGAGCACGATCTGTTTGCGCGTGATTTCGGGCCGGCTGTAGACGATGGCCATCACATCCTGGAGTTGATCGCGAAAACCAAACGCGCCGCCCGATTGATAAAACGCCGTGCGCGCCCAGATGCGGCACGAAAGCGTTTGATAAACCAGCCAGCGATTCAGCATCGTATCGAGCGCCGCGTCCGGCGTGCGCACTTCGATCGTGCCGAGCAAGTCGTCCCAGTGGTCCAGCACTTTTTCAAAGGCGGCGTTGACATTGGCGGCCTGCCGGAAATTCGCCACGACCGACTGGGCCGCTTCTTTCGATTCGGCTTCGCCCAGCAGAAAGATCACTTCACGCGCTTCGTTCGGCGCGAGCTCGATCTGCGTTTGAATCGCCGCGCACGGATCCAATCCCGCGCCGTCGCGTCCGGCAAGACTGACGCGTCTCATCGCCACCGGCGCTTCGAGCGAACCGTTGCGGCCGATGAACTCCTTGCGGTCGCAGGTCGCGCTGGCCATCCGTTCGCTCGTCGCGACGAACGCGACGCGCTCGGCGAATTCGTTGTTGTAAGGATTGCGAGCGAAGATCGTCGCTTGCGCCTCGTCGATCTCCGTGATCATGTACGGCGCGGCAGACGAACGGGCCACGCCCATCACGAGCTCGTTGTAGTTGGTGATGCTCAGCCGGCGCTTGCGTCCGGTGCGATTGCGCAAGCGGAGCAGCGAGATCTTTACCGGCGCATCGAGCGGCGCGAACAGCAGCAGCTCCTGCGAGAGTCCGTGGCTGGTGTGTTCAAAAACGCTGTAGCCCTGACCGTGCCTGACAACGTAAGGCTCGCGTTCGCGAATCGGCAACGGCGTCGCCGACCAGACCGTGCCGGAATCTTCATCGCGCAGGTAAACGACTTCACCGGGCGGATCGCTGATCGCATCATTCGACCAGGGCGTCAGGCGATTCTCACGGCTATTCACCGACCAGGTGTAGCCGCCACCGGTTTCCGTGATCTGAAACCCGAAATCGACGGCGTTGCCGATCACGTTCGACCACGGCGCGGGCGTCCACTGCTCGGCGCCGAGTACGGTGACGTATTCGCGTCCGCCTTGGTGAAACCCGCCGAGACCGTTGAAGAAACTCAGCTCGGGCGGCGCCACGGTTGGTTCGGGATAACTTTGCGGCGCCAGCCGCGGCATGAGCAGTGGCGGCAAGGGCTCTTCCGTGCGCAGCCGTTCGATTTGATCTTCGAAGCTGCCGCGCTCGCAGACGATGACCGCGCGAGCCACCGCGTGCAGCAGGATGCGATCCGCTTCGGGAATCTGATCGGCGCGCCGTAGATAAACGCCGCCGGGTTTGTCTTGCTGAGCTTGCAAGCCGCTCGTACGAACGATTGTCTCCAGCTCTTTGTGCAGCGGCTCGAGGTAGCTGCTCGGCGTGTCGTTGAGAATCACCAGGTCAGTGCGGAGTCCTTTGTAATGCAGGTATTCGTGACCGCGCACGAGCTTCTTTACGGTCTCGAGGTCGGCTCCTTTGTTAATGCGCACGACGATTATGGGTAAGTCGCCGCTGATGCCGTGGGCCCACAGGCCAGACTGCGCTTTTGTGTTCAGCGCGAGCACGTGCGGCGTCGGGCGGAGCGACGGATCCGAGTAAACGATCCGCGCGGCGAGTCGTTGGAAGAGGTGCGCTTCCTCGGAGTCGATCTTAAGGTGACTCATCTCGACTTGCGCCTTCGTCCAGGCCAGGCGCAGTTCGCGATCGAAGATGTTTGGATCGTGATACTTGTCCGCCAGCGCGAGTGCTTCTTCGCGTGAATGGGCCACCGCCGTGCTGAACGAGCAACTGACGGTTTGGTTTGGCTGAATCCGCACGCGCCGGCGCAGGCTGAAGACCGGATCGAGCACCGCGCCCGTCGTGTTGGAAAGCGGGCGGTCCTCCATGATGGCGATCGGATTGCTCGGGTTGCGGCCGCGTCCCAAAAACCTGCCGCGATCCGTTTCATACTGGATCGCGCCGACGCTTTCGCCTTCGACGACCACGACGTGAATTCCCCAAACCGGACGTTCTTCGGTCGAACGCTGGCGACGATGCGCGAGCAGCGCGTTCTCGCCGGCGATGAATTCCGTTTCGATGAACAGGTTACTGAACGCTTGATGCGCGTCGTCGGCCGCGGGAGTGTTCAGGACGACTTCGGCGTAACTCGTCAACTCGATCTCGCGCGTGCGGGAGGAGTGATTTGTCAACGAGATCCGCCGCACTTCCGCGTTGTCTTCGGCCGATACGACCACTTCCATTCGCGTGGAAATGCCGGAGTCGATGCGCCGGAAGTCGGCTTTGTCTTCGGAAAATGCGACCGTGTAGGCCTGCGGCCGTCGCTTCACGGGTTGATGTCCGGCGGACCAGACCATGCCGCTGCGCACGTCGCGCAGGTAGATGAACGAGCCCCAGTTATCGCGCGTCACGTCTTCGCGCCAGCGCGTGACCGCAAACTCTTCGGAGTGTGAGTAGCCTGAACCGGCTGTCGTCAGCATCACGCTGTAAGCGCCGTTCGACAGCAACTGCGTTCGCGGCGTGTCCAGATCCGCCGACTCGTAGACGCGCGTGATCATGCCCGGCAGGAACTGCATCACGCGTCCCGTCAGAACTTCCTCGGCGCGCGGGTGGGCCGCCGGCACGCCGACCGGGATACGCTCCTGTAACAACAACTCGGTCGCTTGCACGGCCGGGTCGCTGTGAAAGCGTTGCTCCATCACGTCGTCGCGCAGCAGGTTCGTCAGCGCGACCAGGCTCATGCCCTGGTGGTGCGTCATGAACGCGCGGATCAGCACCGACTTCTGTCCGTCAGGCACGCGTTGCGGCGTATAGTCGATCGACTCGTAAAAACCGTAGGGCCCGAACGCCCCTTCTTTTTCGAGCCGGCGCAGATTGCTGATCGCCGCATTTGCCTGGATGGTTGCCGCGAGCATGGTGGCGTAAGGCGCAACCACGAGATCCTCAACGAGCCCGCGTTTCAGACCGAGACCGGGGACGCCGAACGGTCCGTATTGATAATTGAGTTGCAGGTCGCGCACGTTGTAAGCCGCTTCGGAAATGCCCCACGGCACGCCGCGCTCGCGCCCGTATTCAATCTGTCGCTCGACGACGGTTTCGTAGGTCTCAGCGAGCAGCGTTTCCTCGTAATTTCGCATGACCAGCAGCGGCATGATGTATTCGAACATCGTGCCCGTCCACGAGAGCAACGCCCTGCCGCCGTCGACCTTCGTCAACGCGCGGCCCATGCGAAACCAGTGCTGCTGCGGTACGTCGCCCTTTGCGATCGCGACAAAACTTGCGAGCCGCGCTTCACTGGCGAGCAGGTCGTAGTAGGAATCGTCGGCGCGCGACGCGCTCGCGTTGAAGCCGATCGTGAACAACTTTCGCTCGACGTTGAACAGGAACGAGAAGTCGGTCTCGTCAGTCAACTGATCGCAGGTTCGCGCGAGGCGGCTGAGACGCGAGAGCAAGTCGTTTGAACCGCCGGCTGCTTGCTCGAGTGCCTTCGTCAGCTTGGTGGAGACTTGCGCGAGTTGCGCTGAGTCGTGGTTTTGAAAAGCCGACAGTTGCACGAGCACTTTGTCGCAGAGCTGCGGCACGTCCGCCAACGTCGGCACTTCCTGCAACAGCTCGAACAGGGCGTGCCAATCTGCACTCGCACCGATGGCCTGTTTCAGCTCCGGTAACAAGCGGCCCCAGGTTGTGAGCGACTCTGCGTCGCGCTGGTGACATTTCACCTGACTACGGAACGCATTGACCCACCAGTGCAGCTCCTTGAACGTGTTCTCCCCGTGCTCGTGGGCCAGCGCATTAACGATGTCATCGATCTCCGACACACGCCGGGCGAGGGAATCGATCAAGCGAAACCAGGCCGACAGATCCACGCCTGGTTCGCCGGCCAACAACTTTCGGCAGGCGGCGATCTCGTCTTCCAACTGGCGCACGGTGACGACGTCGGTGCGTTGGCGGAAACTGCCGAGACTCGTTGCCTCAAACGCGAGCGCGTCGAGCGTATCGGTGAGTCCGTCGATGACGTGCGGGCCGAACAACTTCGCCTCGGGCAGTTCGATCGCGCCTTGCTTGGCGGCGATGAGGTGTCCGGCGAGATTGCCGCTATCGACCGTGGAGATGTATTGCGGCGTGAGCGGCTGGAGAGTTTTCGTGTCGTACCAGTTGAAGAAATGACCGTGAAGACGGCCCAACTTTGCGAGCGTAGCGAACGTCAATTCCTGACGTTCGACGAGTTCGAGAGTGCTGACGTAGCCGAGTTCGTGGGCCGACGCGGTCGCGAGCAGGAGCAGACCGATGTTTGTCGGCGAGGTACGATGAGCAACCGCTTCCGGATCTTCCTGGTAGTTGTCCGGGGGCAGCCAGTTGTCTTCCGTGCCGACAAACGTTTCGAAGAAGCGCCAGGTCCGGCGCGCGAGTTGACGCGCAAACTGCACTTCTTCGGTGCTGAGAACCTGCCGCACGAGCGGACGCGGCCGGCTGGCCCAGAGCGCAACAAAGGGCGAAGCGATCCAGACGGCGCAAAGAATGCCGATGAACGGCAGCGCCGCCGGCTTGAAAAGGAAGGTCAGAACAAGCGCCGCCAGTGAGAGGATTTCCGCCGGCCACAAAATACGAACATAGGAAACGAGATCGTAGCGGACGGATTTTTCCGCTTCGGCGGCCGAAACCCATTCGAGCAGTTTCTTGTGCGAGATAAATTCCCGGTAGAGCGTGCGAACGATCGCGTCGCACATCAGATAAGCCTGATGCGGCAGGAAAACAAAAGACAGCGCGATCTGGGCCGTGTTCGTGCGAAAGTCGTCGAACAGGCTCGAGAAATGACTCCTCCACCCGATGCCCCGCGGCTGCACCAGCAGACCGGTCGTGACGTGCAGGTAAACCGGAAACGCGATCTCGATTATGACCAGCAAACTCCACAACAATGCCGAGCGAGGAAAGATCGTGCACGCGGCCACGATCCAGAGAAACAACGAAGGCGCAACGAGACTGCGGCGCAGATTGTCGAAGATTTTCCAGCGCGCGATGAGGGGTAGCGGGTTGCGCACCTTCTGGCCGCTGGCGTTCGGCACGCGCGGAAAAAGCCAGCGAACGATTTGCCAGTCGCCGCGGGTCCAGCGATGCAGCCGTTTCGCGAACGCTTCGTAAGCAGCCGGATATTCGTCGAGCACTTCGATATCGGTCGTGAGGGCAGCGCGGGCGAAGAGAGATTCGAACAGGTCGTGACTGAGCAGCGCATTCTCCGGCACGCGGTCGGCGAGCGCGCGTTGAAACGCGTCGACGTCGTACAGGCCCTTGCCGGTGAAATTACCTTCGCCGAAGACGTCCTGGTAAACGTCGGAGACCGCGGTCGTGTATGGATCGATGCCGGCATAACCGGAAAAGATCTGCGCAAACTTCGAGCGCGAGGCGCTGCTGAGCGAGATGCTGACGCGCGGCTGGAGAATGCCGTAACCGTGAACGACGCGATTCGTCGCGTCGTCGAAGCGTGGTCGATTGAGCGGGTGCTCGGCCGCGCCGATCAGCTTGCGAGCGATGTCGCGCGGGAGTTGCGTATCCGTATCGAGGGTGATCACGTAGCGGATCGATTTCATCAATGCGTCGTCCGCGGTGCGCACAACAAAACTGGTGTTCGGCAACCCGCGGAGCAGCCGGTTGAACTCCTCGAGCTTGCCGCGTTTTCGTTCCCAACCCATCCACTTGTTTTCGCCGGCGTTCCACTGGCGGCGCCGGTGAAACAGGTGAAAGCGGCCTCCGCCGTGTTTCTGATTCAGCGTGTCGATGCCGCTTTGTGCAACGGCGAGCAACGACGAATCGTTGGGCATCTCTTCTGCTTCGGCGTCGCGAAAGTCGCCGAGCAGCGCGTAGTAGATCCGCGGATCCTGGTTGGCGAGGAAATGGACTTCGAGCCGTTCGACGAGTTCGTGCACTTGCGACTCGCTGAAGAAGATCGTCGGCACGACGACGAAAGTCGTCGCGTCTTCCGGAATGCCGTCGCGCGTGGAGATGCGTGGTAACAGTCGTGGCGGGAAGAAGTGCGTCAGGTCCCAGTTGATGACGGTAAGCGCGAGATCGCTGGCCGGAACCAGGCTAATCACCGCCGCGACAACGAGGACGACCCAGTTCGCGCCCGCGAGACGCAGCGCGATCAGCGGAAACGCGAGCAGCAGGATCGTCAGCAACGAAATCGTGCCGAGATACGTGAGCGTCGGATGCCCCAGCAGCGTGCGTCGCAGCTTCTCGCCAACCTTCGGCCGGTAGCGAAACTTTGCTTCGAGCTGCGGCAAGCCTTCATCGATCAGGTAATAGCCCACGTGCTTTCGGGCGTCGTCCGCGTCTTCGACTTCGGCCGCGAGAGTGACTGCCGCTTCGGCGATTTGCAGTTCGCTGGTGCCCGTGCGTTTGCTGATTCGTTCGACGACGTGTCGATAACGATCGCGTGAGGCAAACTCCATCCGCGAATAAACGCCGGCCGGATCTTTGCCGAGCACGGGTTCGATGAGACTGACTTTTTCGAAGAAGTCGTTCCAGGCGAGCGTCGAAAGCAGACGCATGCTCGTGATGATGTTGCCGACCGTGACTTGCGCCGCTGCCTGTCGCTGATGTTCGTTGTGAATGACCTGCTCGACGCTGCCGCCTTGCTTGCCGAGCTGTTTCTCGAGCCAATCCATCACCGGCATTACGGAGGGGTGCTGTTCGCGCAGCCGCTGGACCAGTTCGACAATGAAACTCTGCGGCAGTTCATCGCGCTTACCGAGCCGTTCGCTGACGATGGTGTTGATGGCGGCGGGATTGAGCGACGCGAGCTCGAGTAGTTTGTCGGCCAGCTTGTCGGCATCTTCGCGCTCGAGGCGCGCGCTCGCGATGCTGATCGCGAGGCGGCGCAGGTTTTCCACCAGCGCGAGACGCAGCGTGATCGCGACGGCCCAGAGTTCGCCGATCGAAAGCGGCGCAACCGTTTGATACGCGGCAATGAAACGCCGCAGCGTGTTGGTGTCGAGACGCGAGTCGGTGTGCGTGATCAGCGCGAGTGCGACTGCGTAGATCCGCGGGTAGCCTCGGAGTTCGCCTTCGGTGAGCTTGGGCAGTTCGTGATAGTAACTTTTGGGAAGATCGTGGCGAATCTCGCGCAGTTGTTCTTCGATGATGTGATAGTTGTCGACGAGCCATTCGGCGGCGGGCGAGATCGGGCGACCCTGGCGCAGCGCTTCGACGAGAACCTTGTAGGCGGTTTCGAGTATGCGGCCGTTTTCGGCGAGGCGCGGCAGGAGTTGCGCGCGTCCTTTGCGAGTGACGGTTTTGTGTTCGGCGGCGAGAGTCTGGGCGTACTGTTCGAGGCGTTCGACGCTGTAGAACTCGGCGTGAAATGGCTTCTCATCGGTGTCGCGGGCCGGCTTCCGCAGAAAAGAGACAAACGATTCGAGCAGTTCACTCATGAACGTCACGACTCAACAAGCAGCGGGTTTGCGGGGGGATTTTCAGGATACCACGAACTGACGGGTATCAGAATCCCACTAACGGTTGGCGGTGTTTGCAGACGCGGCGTGCACGCAGGTTTAGGTTGTGTCTCAGAATCCCACCAACGAAGTTGGTGGTACTTTCAGACGTGGCATGCACGCAGGTTTAGGTTGTCTCAGAATCCCACCAACGAAGTTGGTGGTACTTTCAGACGTGGCCTACACGGAGGTTAGGGTATGTCTCAGAATCCCACCAACGAAGTTGGTGGTACTTTCAGACGTGGCCTACGAACGGACTGTAGGGAGAGTTTGAAGTACCACCAACTTCGTTGGTGGGATTCTGAGACTCACGCGTTATACTCTCGCGCCATGCGCGTGTTGGGAATCGATCCGGGCAGTCAGACGATGGGATGGGGCGTGGTCGAAGGAGATGGACGGCGCTATTCGCTCGTCGCGTATGGCTCGCTGCGCGCGCCGTCGACTTTGCGCTTTTCCGCGCGACTGCTGCGGATGTGCAACGGACTCGAAGAAGTCATTTCCGAGCACCGGCCGGACGCGTGTGCGCTCGAGGATGCATTTCTCGCGACTAACGTGAAGGTCAGCATGAAGCTCGGGCAAGTGCGCGGGGTCGTGTTGCTGCTGGCGGAGCGCGCCGGGTTGGAGATTCACGAATACTCACCGCGTTTGATCAAGCAGTCGGTGGTTGGTTACGGCAACGCGGAGAAGCACCAGGTGCAGGAGATGGTGCGTTTGCTTTTGACGTTGAAGAGTGTGCCGACGCCTCACGACGCGGCGGATGCGCTGGCGGTGGCGATCTGTCATTTTCACCACGCGCCGTTTAAGGAAAAGGTTGTGGCTTTGGTATAAGTTCTCCTCGATCTATTAACCTCACGTAAAAGGACGACATCATGAAACCTCACAAACTCGCAGTACATCTATTTGTGTTTTTAATCGCCGGATTGTTATCCGCGAAAATCTCCTTTGCAAAGACGCCGGCGGGCGGACGCCTGGCGGTTGTTGTGGATGAACGTCTCGCCGCGCTGCGCAGCACGCCGGAGTTAAGCGGTCGGCTAGTGCGACGACTTGGTCGCGGGCGAATGGTCGCCATTCGCGGTTCACGAACGTCGGCGGACGGCGTTGTTTTCCTGTTGGTGAATGTGACGACCCGGACGCACGGTTGGATTCAACGTGAAGCAGTTGTTTCCGCGGCGTATCGCGACGACGATCGACGCTTATTGGAGCTAATCAACGCGTCAGCCGGTTTCGATCGCATCGTGCGCGCACGAATCTTTCTCGACCAGTTTCCGCGTTCGTCGCTGCGGCCGCAGGTGTTGCTCTTGCTCGGCAACACCGCTGAAGAACAGGCTGCCAAACTTTCACGCGAAGCAGCGCAGCATCTTCGTGGCGTAACGGAGCACCGCAGCGGATCGAATGGCGGCGGCCCGGAGTTCAGCTACTTCCTGAACTACACCGGCCTCGATCGCTACAATCGCCAGCGCGTCCTGTTCATCTTCGACCGGACGACGAAACGTTTTCACTACGACGGCGCCGCCTGGCGCGAACTCATCCGCCGCTACCCAAACTCACCCGAAGCTGTCGAAGCGCACAAACACCTCGCGCAAATAAAAATTTAGACGCGCTTTACTCACAACTGCGGATGCGGTATCCTGCGCTGCAAATGGGTATCAGACCAGCAAATATGAAAGGATTTAGCGACTTGGGCCTCACACACGTTGCAGTTGAACTAAAGAACCTCGACACGAAAGAGTCGTACACAGGAAACTTTCTCGTCGATACAGGAGCTTGGCATTCGATGGCACCAGCCTCGGAGTTGAAAAAGATCGGTATCAAACCGATGGCCAAGAGGACCTATGAACTCGCCAATGGCCAACTCGTCGATTATGAAGTTGGACCGATTGAGATGTGGTTTTTGGGCGAGCTTGCCCTCACAGAAATTCTATTCGGGCCGGAAAACACCGAGCCTATTCTGGGGGTGCTGGCGCTGGAGTCGGCAGGGTTTTTGGTCGACTCGAAAAACCAGAGGCTGACAAAGATGCGAGCCCGGCCGCTCAAAGCCGTGGCGCTAAAATCTGTGGCCTAACCGCCCAGTCTCACCTAAACTCTCCAAATCCGCCCGCACCCGGTGTTAATAATCCCGCAGCACCTTCGTCTATCAGACGTGTAGACGAAGGAGAACACCGTGCAGGCTGCTCTAAAACCTTTGCGACTCGTGAAAAATGAACCCGCGGGAGAGCTCGAAACACTCTTCCAGACGCATCACGGACGCGTTTTTCGCACCGCCCAACGCATCACCGGCAGCGCCGCCGATGCCGAGGACGTGCTGCAAACCGTTTTTCTGCGCCTCGTGAAAGGCCAGGAAAGCTACGATCTCTCGCGCAACCCCGAAGCTTATCTTTCCCGCGCAGCCATCAACGCTTCGCTCGATCTGCTGCGCAGCCGGACCCGTTCGAAATCAGTGACCCTCGACGACGTAAACGCCGAAACAATCGCCGGCCGGACGCGCAGTCCCGAAGCTCTCCACGCGGATCGCGAACTGCAAACGCTCGTGCGCCAGGCCGTCTCACGGCTCGGCAAGACTGCCGGTGAAATGTTCGTCCTCCGTTATTACGAAGGTTTAGACAACAAAGAGATCGCGGTCATTATGGAAACGTCGCCGCTCGTCGTCGGCGTCGTCCTGCATCGCGCTCGTACCAAACTAAGAAAAGAGATTGGGCACTATCTGGAGACACACCATGAAAAGGAATAGTGAAGAGATTCTCGACAAAGTTACTGCTGAGATTCGCAATGAACAGGCGGATCCGGCGGTCGTCTCGGCAGCGGCAGACCGTGTTTGGGCGCGTGTCTCCGCCGCTGCGGGCGAAGCTGAATTTCAGTTGCCCTCGATCGATCACATCGAAGGCTGTGCTGATTTTCAATCGCTCATTCCGGCTTACCTGGCCGGCAAACTTTCCGAAGCGCGTTCGTTGCTGCTGGTGGATCACACGCACGAGTGCATTCCTTGCCGCAAGGCGATGAAGGAAGCACGCGCGCGCCGGTCGTTCGTGGCGAAGCCGCCGGTCAAGCTGAAGCGCTACTCGATGCAACCCGTCGTGTTGCGTTGGGGCATTGCCGCCGCGCTCGTGATTGGTTTTGGTTTGCTGGCGATTCCGTTCATGCAGCGCTTCTGGCCGTACGGTGATTTCGACGCGACGGTCCAGGCCGCGGAAGGTCAGGTATTTCAAATCGCTGACGCGCGCACCGCCTCGGTGGGTACTGGCGCTAAACTGCAAAAAGGCGAAAAGGTGCGCACCGCGAAAGACGCGCACGCTGTGGTTCGTCTCGGCGACGGCTCGTTGATCGAGATGAAAGAACGTTCCGAGCTTTACTTAACCAGGAGCGGGCAGGGAACGACGATCCATCTCGATCGCGGCAGTATCGTGGTTGAAGCCGCGAAGCAGAAAGACGGCAAGCTGTTTGTCGAAAGCGGTGACTCGCTCGTGTCCGTCACCGGCACGGTTTTCTCCGTCAACAACGGCACGAAGGGTTCGCGCATTTCGGTAATCGAAGGCGAAGTGAACCTGAATCACGCGGGCAGCGATCGGGTGCTGCGCCCCGGCGAACAAGCTACAACCAGTCCGAGCATCGCGACGATTCCGATCAAAGAGGAAGTCGCGTGGAGCAAAAACGCGAACCGTTACGCGGCCGTGTTGTCAGGACTCGCCACGCTCAAGACCGAGCTCAACAAAGTTCCGCGTCCTGGTGTTCGCAATTCGACGCACCTGCTCGACTTGATGCCCGAGAGCACGGTGGTCTATGCCGCGTTGCCTAACCTGGCTGAATCGATCACCGAATCGCATCGCATCATTCAGGAACGCATGAGCCAGAACCCGGCGCTGCGCGAGTGGTGGGAGAAAGAACAGGCCGGTCGCGCGCAGAACATGGATCAGGTGGTCGAGACGATTCGGCAGTTTGGTTCTTATCTCGGTGAGGAGATCGCCGTCTCGGTGTCGATGAATGAAAAAGGCGAGCCGGGCGAACCGCTGGTGTTGGCCGAATTGACCAACGACGCCGGCTTCCGCAGTTTTCTCGAACAGCAGATCGCGAAGTATGCCGGCGGCAGCAACAAACCCGAGATCTCGTTTGTCGAAGATCCATTGAAGGCGACCGACAATGGCGGGAAAGAACGGCTTTACATCTGGATTCAAAATGGCCTGTTCGCGGCGAGTCCGAAGTTGACGCAGCTCCAGCAGCTCGCCACCGTGTTGGCCAACGGCGGCGCCAGCAGTTTCACTTCGACGCCTTTCCGCGATCGCATCGCGCAGGTTTACCAGGAAGGCGCGGGAGTCGTCGTAGCGGCGAATCTCGAGAAAGTCGTGGCGCGAGTGGAGGCGGACATTGCTAAAGGTCCGAATGCTGCGAATGCGGCGAAGCAAGAGAGCGCCTTCAAACAGTTGGGCATTCTGAGTGTGAAGTATTTCGTGCTCGATCAGAAAGACGCGAACGGCAAGACACACACGCAGGCTTCGCTTTCGTTCAACGACATGCAGCACGGTATTCCGTCATGGCTGGCAGCGCCTGGGCCGATGGGCTCGCTGGAATACATCTCGCCAAACGCGAACGTCGTGGCCGGTTTTGTAGTCAAGAATCCGGTCGCGCTCGTCGACGATCTGCTCGGAGTGCTCGAAACAGTTTCACCGGATCTGCGTAAGAACCTCGACAAGCAGCAGTCGGAGCACGGTCTGAATCTGCGCAATGACATTGCCGCGCCGCTCGGCGGCGAGTTTGCATTCGCCATCGATGGTCCGGTGTTGCCGACGCCGTCGTGGAAGCTCGTGTTTGAAGTGAACGATCCGGCGCATCTACAGCAAACGCTCGAACACGTCGTCGGCGAAGTCAACAAAGAGGCGGCGAAGTTTGGCAAATCCGGGTTGACGTGGGAACAGAGCGACGTCAGCGGCCGCACTTACTACACGCTGCGGTCGGCGCAGTTTGGTGCGCTCGAGGTGAACTACACCTACAACAACGGCTACATGATTGTTGGCCCGAGCCGCGCGCTGGTTGAGCTGGCGATCAAGTCGCGTGAGAGCGGTTCGTCGTTGCTCAAATCTGCGTCGTTCACGGCCGGACTGCCGGCGGACGGGAACGCAAACTTCTCGGCCGTGTTTTATCACAACCTGAGCGCGCTGGTGCCCGCTGGTCTGGCGAGCGCCGCGCAAAATCTGCCGAGTGGACCGCAACAGGCCGTGAAAGCAATTACCGCTGACATGAAACCAACGCTCGCGTACGCGTATGCGCAAGGCGACAGCATCACGTTTGCGGCTAACACCGAAGGCGGCCCCTTCGGCCTCGGCCCGGGAACGTTGCTGGGCATGCCGAACGCGTTAGAGATGCAGAGCATCATCGAACGCGGCATGCACAACAAGAAGTAAGGCGTGCGCCGAAGGTGTAGCAGCACCTTCGGCGTGCTACTAACCGGTTTGCGAAACAACGCGCCTTCGGCGCTGAACCAATGAAGCTGATATCCATCTCGCTTGTTTCATGGTTGCTGGGATTGCTGCTGCTGATGTCTCTCTTCGACATCAACAGCGCCACGGTCACGTCCTTAATCATGACCGCGCTCTTGTTCGCACTCGCTTATGCGCCGGCGCTCTCGTGGTTGCGCCGGCGCATGGGCGGTTGCCGGCCGGCACTGCTGTTTCCGCTGGCCTCCGCCATCGTCCTCAACCTCCCAGTGTTCCTGATCCAGATCCTTGCAATTGGCAGAACTTTAGCGCCGGCCGAAGCGTTAGCTTGCAGCGGCGCATTTCTGCTGATGGGCACAGTCTTCGGACTCGGATTCGTTTGGAATTATCAGGACGCAGCGCTATAAAACACGTATGGCACTCCCCGCAACGCTTCAGGAAGAACGCATCAGACCACAAACAGTCGACGACCCACCGGTAATCGACCTGCACGGCCTCAGCGTCGCTTTCGGTCGTCGTCAAATACTCAAAAACCTGCGCGGCGATCTGCGCGGCCGGGCGATCGGTCTGCTTGGCCCAAACGGCGCCGGCAAGACGACGCTGATTCACACGCTGCTGGGCTTTCATCAGCCAAACGCCGGCACCGCCCAGATCTTCGGCCACGACATCATCGATCACGCGAAACAGATCAAGTCTCTGATCGGCTACATGCCCGAGCGCGATTCGTTTATCGCAAAAATGACGGCGGTGCATTTCGTTCGCTTGATGGCCGAGTTGTCCGGACTACCGGCGGAAGCCGCACTCGAGCGCGCGCACGAAGCGCTCTTCTACGTCGGCCTCGGCGAGGCGCGTTATCGCAAGCTCGATACTTACTCGCTCGGCATGAAGCAGCTCGCGAAACTCGCGCAGGCCATCGTCCATGGCCCGAAGCTGATCTTTCTCGACGAACCAACCAATGGTCTCGATCCGCCGGCCCGCCTGCGCATGATCAAGTTGATTCGCGAGATACGCGACAGCGGCCAGGCGCACATCGTCTTGTCGTCGCACCTGCTGGTCGACGTCGAGGAATGCTGTGACGAGATCCTGATCCTGCGCGACGGGCAGATTGCTGTCTATTGCAATCTCGAAGAGGAACGAAAGTCGAACCGCAAGTTCCTGATGCTCGAGACGCGCGGCGATCAGAAGAAGTTTGTCGAGGCGCTGGCGCAGCTCGGCTGCGAGTATGCGATTTCGAATGACACTCGTTTGAAAGTCGTCTTGCAGAACGGCGTGGAAGTGCGCGACCTGTACCGCCTCGCCGCCGACACCAACGTGCAACTGCGGCGCCTGAGCTACAAGCGCGACTCGCTCGAAGACATTTTCCTCAAAGCAATGGAGAACGGCTATGGCGGTTTATGAACAGACTTATAAACGCTACGCCGGGCCACTGACTCCCGAGTGGAGCCGGTTCCTGATCATTCCGCGACACGCTTACCGCGCTGTCTTCGGCTCGAAGCTGTTCACCGCGTTCTTCGTGCTTTGCTTTGTGCCTTTGCTGGTGGAAGCGATTCTGATTTACCTGCACCACAACATCAACGCCATCGCGGTAATGCAGATCAATATCAAGGAGCTGGTGCCGATCGACGCTTTCTTCTTTCAAACGTTCGTTCACCTACAGGGCTATTTCGGTTTCTTTGTTGCCTTGCTGGTGGGCCCGCCGCTGGTCTCGCGCGATCTACGCAACAACGCCTTGCCGCTTTATCTTTGCCGGCCGTTTTCACGGACCGAGTACGTGATCGGCAAGATGTCAGTGATTCTGATTCTACTGTCGGCGATCACCTGGGTGCCGCAGTTGCTGCTGTTTCTCTTCCAATCTTACTTGGAAGGGTTCACGTGGTTCAGGACGAATCTCTGGATGGCGAGCGCGATCATTATCGGCGGTTTGGTTTGGGCGCTGCTGCTCGCGCTGCTGTCGCAGACGATTTCGGCGCTCGTCAAATGGCGCGTCGTTGCCAGCGGCGCTTTGCTGGTGGTGTTTTTCATTCCCTCGATCTTTGGCGAGTTCATCAACGTGGTGTTTCTGACGCACTGGGGCCACCTCATCAGCCTGGTGGGGATAATGAAGAATATCACCGCGAGTTTGTTCGGCACGTTTGAGCGCGTCGCCGGCACGGTTTACGTGGGCAGTTTCCCCGATAACGTCGTTCGCGAAGTGGCGGTGTTGGAGCCGCCTTTGTGGTGTTCGTGGGCGGCGCTCTTTGTGATTTGCGCCGTTTGTCTCGCGCTGCTGTCGTGGCGAGTGAAGGCGTACGAGGTCGTGCGATAAGAGACAATGACTATTCCTGCGGACCAACTCATCATCTTCGACAATGTCTCCAAATTCTACGGCGAGATACTCGGCGTGAACCGCGTCAACCTCCAGATTGCGCCGGGCATCACCAGTCTCGTTGGGCCGAACGGGGCCGGGAAGTCGACGCTGATGAATCTCATGACCGGACTGCTGCGGCCGACGCGCGGAACGATCACGCTACTCGGCATCCCCACCGATCGACCCGAGAGCCTGTTTCGGAAAGTCGGCTACTGCACGCAGTTTGACTCGTTCCCGCGTGGACTTACCGGACGCGAATTTCTCAACTCGTTTCTGCTGGTGCATGGTTACGGTCGGAAACGAGTGGATGAGTTGAGCCAGCTTGCACTCGAACGCGTGAACCTCGTCGACGCTGCGGATCGCAAAGTAGCCGGTTACAGCAAGGGCATGAGACAGCGCATTCGTCTGGCGCAGGCGATTGCGCACGAACCCGACGTGTTGATTCTGGACGAACCGCTGAATGGACTCGATCCGATGGTACGCGCCGAGACGATCGCACTCTTCCGAAAACTCGCGGCCGAGGGACTGCACCTGATCATCTCGTCGCACATCCTGCACGAGGTCGACATGATGTCCGACCGCGTCGTGCTGCTGAACAACGGCTACATCGTCGCCGAGGGCAACATTCACGGCGTGCGTGATGAGATGGAAGAGCATCCGATGCAGATCCTGATTCGCTGCGACCAGCCGGCCAAGCTCGCGGCTTACGTCTTCGCGCAGGATCACGTGGTGGAAGCGAGACTGCACGACGATCGGCGCGGTTTGTTTGTGAAGACGCGCGACGCAGACGGGTTTTATCTGATGCTGAACCGCGCGGTGGCCGACGGTGAATTGCACATCGAATCAATCACCCCGGTTGACGACGATCTCAGTGCCGTTTACCAATATTTGATCGGCACGACTGGCGGGAGCGCTTAGGAGTCTGGATTAATGAGTTCTGCGATAGCTGCAAACAAAACGAGACAGACGCCGTTGCCGTGGTCGCTTTGGCTACGCCAGATCGAGGCCATTTTTCTTTTCGACGTGAAGAAGAACTTTTTCGGCCGGCGCGCGATTTTGATTTACCTGCTCGCGTCGCTGCCGCTGTTTCCGCTGCTGCTGCTCGCGATCGTGCAACCACCCGGTAACGAGTGGAGAGACTTCAATCGCTACAGCGACATCTACGCCTGGCTCTACAACGTTTTGATTCTGCGCACAATCGTGTTTTTTGGTTGTGCCTGGATTTTTATGAACCTGTTTCGCGGTGAGATCGTCGACCGCAGCCTGCATTACTACTTTCTCAGCGCTGTCCGGCGCGACGTGCTGGTCGTCGGGAAGTACTTCTCAGGACTGGTCACGTCCATCGTGCTGTTCACCGCGACGACCGTGCTGGCGATGTTGCTGCTTTATTTACCGCGCTTCTACTCACAGAGCTGGCGCTACTTCTCGGAAGGGAAGGGACTCAACCAGATGCTCACCTACGCGGGCATCACGATACTCGCGTGCATCGGCTACGGAGCGTTCTTCCTGGTGGTCGGCCTGTTCGTGCGCAATCCGATCATTCCGGCGCTGTTGCTTTACGGTTGGGAGTTGATCAATTTTCTGCTGCCGCCGTTGTTGAAGAAGGTCAGCGTCATTCACTATCTCACCTCATTGATGCCGGTGCCGCTCTCCGAGGGACCGTTTGCCGTGGTGGCCGAGCCGACGCCCGCCTGGATCGCGATTCCGAGCATGTTGCTGGTGACACTACTCGTACTGGCCCTCGCGAGTTATCGCATTCGCCACATGGAAATCCGCTACGGCAGCGACTGATCTCTGCCCGTCTGCGGCCCACGTATCAGAATCCCACCGACGCAGTCGGTGGTACTTACAAATCTTGCCTACACACCTTGGTAGGCAAATCTGAAAGTACCACCGACTGCGTCGGTGGGATTCTGATACGGCTAACTTACCTATACTTACCTAAAGGTGGTAATGTGTTGCGAAACGTGGTATAAGCAACACACTCGCTAAGTTGCTCCCCCTCTTTTGACCTCCCCCAAATACCCAAACTACGTGCGGAGCAAGGGGACTGTTATGTATAGATGGCTCGTCTTTCCCGTCGTGGTGTTACTCACCACGGTGCTTCCGCCTCCGGTTTTAGCCCAATCAAATGTTCACCGTGACTTCGCGGCGCCGTCACGCGAGCCGTATTCCGAAGCGAAGCGTCTGTACGGCGAAGGCGTGAAGTACGCGCTCGCCGGTTTGTACGCGCAGGCCGCGCAGATTTTTGAGCAAGCGGTGAAGCTGGATCCGCAGTTTGCCGATGCGCATTTCGCGCTTGGTCACGCCTATTTCGACATGGGCCGCTGGCAAAACGCCATTGATAGCTTCCAACGCGCGGTTGAACTGAACCCCAGAGATTTGGCAGCGCAGGATCGTATCGAACAAGCGCGCCAGATGCTGGCGCGTGAAACGGGCAAGAAAGCCGATAAGAAGCAAACGGCGGCCGCCGAACCGGTGCGCCGGCCAGTTGCCGAGCAGATCTCGTTGAGCGCGAAACCAGCCGCACTGCCGGAAAAGAAAGACGAAACTCCGCCGAACGAGGCGGCGACTGAATCTGCTGAACCCAAAACCACCGAAGCTAAAACCAGCGACGCCAAAACGAATGAAACCGCCGTCGCCGCCGCAAATGAATTAGCACTCACGAAGCTCTATCACGTTGGACCCGGCGACGTGCTGGACGTTCGCATCAACGACGCCTCGGCGGCGCAGTCTACGCTGTTTACCGTCACGCCGGCGGGTTTGTTGGAGCATCCACTCCTGGCCGAGCCTCTTCACGTCGGCGGCATGAGCGTCGAAGAGATCGGCACGGCAATCGAGAACGATCTGAAACGACGCGCGTTGAGTGAGAGTCCGAAAGTGTCGGTCGGCGTTCGCGACTACGCGAGCCACACGATTCTCGTCAGCGGTTTGGTGAAGGACTCAGGCACGAAGATCCTGCGTCGGGAGGCGATTCCGCTGTATGTCGTCGTCGCCGACGCACAGCCGTTGCCCGAAGCGGCAAAAGTAACGGTGGTTCGTAGCGAGTCGAACCAAACCTACGACATCGATCTGAGTGACCCGGCTGAGATGAACCTGCTGGTGCGTCCTGGTGACGTGATCACGTTACAGGCAAACGCCACTCAGTTTCTTTACATCGGCGGCGAAGTTAAGTCACCCGGCGAGAAAACCTACCGTCGCGGACTGACCCTGACGCAAGCGCTCATCGTTGCCGGCGGCGTGACGGACAAGGCGAAGGAAGCACGGCTCGGGCGTGGTAACGGCGACGGTTTTCTGATTGTTACGACGGTAAAGTTGAAAGATATCGAGTCGGGAAAAATACCGGACCCGATGGTTCGTCCCGGCGACCGGATCATGATCGTGAAATAGAAATGGCCCTGGCGCAGAAAAGAATTGTGCCCGTCGATGCTGCCACGCTGGCGTTGTGGCGGGTGGCGGAGTCAGGCGACGTTGATGAACTCGCCGCGCTCTTGCCCCGCGTCACCAACATCAACGCGCGGAACGAACACGGCGTCACCGCCTTGATGCGGGCGGCGCAAGACGGTCACGTGAAGATGGTGCGCGCGCTCCTCGAGCACGGCGCGGATGCAAACATCAAGCGCGACGACAAGTTCACTGCGCTGGCCCTGGCGGCATTCTTCGGACATACCGAGGTTGTCCGAGTCTTGATGGAGCACGGCGCCGACTCGAAAGCATCGACCCGAAACGGGACCTCGCCGCAAATGTGGGCGACCGCGCGCACGTTCAACGAAGTCGTCGCTCAGCTCGGGCAGCCAGTGGTGCGAAGAAAGCCCGCGGCCGCAGTTGTTAACAAAGAAGCGGCTCCCTCGCCGCCGACGCCTGTTGCGCCGCCAACGCTTGTCGCGCCGTCAGAGCGGCTTCCTGAAGCGCCGGTTGTCAGTCCAGTTCCGCTGGTAGTCCGAACCTTGAAGGAGCCGCCCGAGATCTGGGACCTTGTCCACGAGGTGCCGCGCGGCTTCGATGCGCGTTCGGCATTCCTGGCACGGCTCGAGTCAATCAAGACCAGGTTCGCGTTTCGCGTTGCGGCCGTGGTTGTTTTGCTTGGCGTCTGCGTCGCCGGCGCGATCGTGTTGCGTGGCGTACAGGCGCGCGGTGAAAGAGCCGTCGAGCAGCGAGCAGCGATCGTTTCGCAACCGAAACAGGTTTCGGTCGCTCCCGCGCCGGTTCCGGAAACGCACACAGTCGCTGCGCCGGAAGTTGTTCCGCCAACTCCTATCAACGAGGACAAGCCACCAGCGGCGGTTAGTAAATCGCTTCCGCGTTTGCGGGTTGCGAGTTCACATCGGGTCGCGCCGCGCGCGACGCCAGTTGAAACGAACGAAGTCGCGGAGCCGAAAATCGCGCCCGCGGCTGAGAAACCAGAGCCTCCCATTCGCCCCGAGAACACGACGAAAGCGAAAACCACGATTCCCCTGAGCCCCCAATTAATTTCGCCGGGAAAGAGCGCCGGCCCGAAGGCGAAAATAATTCAATGGCCGTGAGCACCAAGGTACAAAGCAACCGGCGCTTTGTCGGTTTTAGGTGCGCGGGTTGTGGAGATTGTGTGACATCAGATCGAGAGTATTGACGCCGGTCGGTGCGCATTCTATTCTTCGCTACCCGTTGAAAATTACAAGGAAAGCACATTGCGGCCGCAACAATGAGCGGCGACAACGGGGATCAAGGTTTAGGGTGGACGAGGAGGAGAGTATGACCTGGGTTCGTAAGTTCTTGTTGTCTTTGAGCGCAGTCAGCATTTTGGCCGTCGTTGCTGCTACTGCGCATGCCGATACCATCACCATCGTGGGAACGAACAGTGGAAACGCGTCGACGGCCACTGTCGTCTGCGACTTCAACTCACAAACTAATACGCTAACGTTCACGATCACCAACACGTCAGCCATAACGTCGCCGGGATCTACTTCAACCATCACGAGCATTGGTTTCGATTTGCCGCCGCTTGGTAACGCCAGCGCTTCGGGTCTCAATGGATTCACCGGTTCGCAGGCGCCGAGCCTTTCGTCCACCTTCGACTTTTCCGATGCAGATCTCGGAAACGTGCCCGCCGGATTCAACAATGTCGTACTTGATTTCGGTTTCACGACAGGTCCTTCGGGTAACTTCGCCGGCGGTTCACCCAATCTCGGACTGTTACCCGGCGAGAGTGCTTCGTTCACCGTTACCGGCGCCGCGTTTAGTGGATTTACCGCTGCGCAGATCTGTAATGCGATCTTTGTCCGGTTCCAGGATGTGCCCCGCGTAGGCAGCGATGTCGGCAGGCCTGGAAGCGTCCCCGAGCCCTCGACAATGTTGCTGCTCGGCACAGCGCTGATTGGTTTAGGCGGAGTCGTCAGACGACGAATGAAGCAAGATCGCTAAGCTGCACGATAAACTTCGCGCTTCTTACGTTCGATAACCAGGGCGTCGCAGAGCAATTGCGCATCTGCGACGCCCTCGTGCATCTGCTGCAACGTTTTTTCTAAGACAGTGCCCAGAGTTAGACTGTAACCCGTATGAGCAAACCAATTCAGATCCTGTTGCAGACTACAATTCCCGCCGTCGAAGATGATTGGAACGTCGATCGGTTTTCACTGTTGCGCGAGCACCTGAGTTCGCTAAAGGACAACGAAGGCGCGCCGCTCTACCAGGTGACGGCGCGCAATCGCGAAACAAACGCCGCCGGCGACGATCCGGTGTTAAGCACGCTCGACACCAGCGACTTCGACGAGCTTTGGTTGTTCGCCGTCGATACCGGCAACGGCCTGACAGAAACCGACTGCGCGGCGATCACTCGCTTTCATCAACGCGGCGGCGGCATACTCTCGACGCGCGATCACCAGGATCTCGGGTCGTCGCTTTGCACCCTGGGCGGGGTCGGCCGGGCGCACTTCTTTCACACGAAAAACCAGGATCCCGATGCGTCGCGCCACACACGCGACGACGAGGAAAACCAGGAGATCTCCTGGCCGAACTACCATTCGGGTGCGAACGGCGATTATCAACGCGTGACGCCGGTTCAGCCGGTTCACGAACTGCTCAGAAGCGGCTCACGACTGATCGAATACTTTCCCGCGCATCCACACGAAGGCAGCGTCGGCGTGCCGGACGGAGCGGAGAACGGTCAGGTGGTGGCAACCGGAACGAGTAAGGCGACCGGGCAGCAGTTTAATTTAGTAGTCGCACTCGACGGCAAAACCGATAAGCACGGCAACCACTGCGGCCGCGCGATTGCCGAATCAAGCTTTCATCATTTTGCGGATTACAACTGGGACACCTCGATGGGATGTCCCAGTTTTCTGCTCGAACCGCCGGGGGATGAAATCAAACGCGATCCGTCGCGCCTGAACGACGTCAAAACTTACCTTGCTAACCTGGCGCGTTGGTTGGCCTCACGATGACGCCCTGATCGACGGTCTCGCCCGTGCGTGAGATAACCTGAAAGTGCATCCGATCGCCGGCGACTTCGATCAGCATGAAGGATAGATCGGCGTCGAACGCCTTCTCAGTCAGAGGCAATCCTTTCTTCACGTCGCCTTTTCTCAGTTTTCCACCCGAACCGGAGATGAAATAGTAAACGCCGTGCTGCGGCTTGATTCGTTCGTAGAAATGTTCGTGTCCGCTGAAGACGACGGTCACCCGGTTCTTCGTGAAGATTGGTTGCACGATCTCGCGCAGCTTGGTGTCGGAGCCATGTGCGGCGCCCGAAGAGTAGGGCGGGTGATGAAAGTAGGCGATCTTCCACTCGGCGGTGTCAGCGGCGAGCTTCTCGTTCAGCCAGTCGACCTGCTTCTTGTCCATGTAGTTGCTGTTTAGCGAATAGAAGCTGACGGATCCTTTCTTGAAATGGTAATACTCCTGCCCGTCCATGTTGAAGTACTGGTAGAACCGTTGGTTGGAATCGTCGTGGTTGCCGAGCGCGGCATAAAACTTCACCTTCTGGTCCAGTAGCGGCCGGTAGACGTCTTCAAATTTTGTTTTGTAATCGACGGTGTTCTCGCTGCCGTACATGTTGTCGCCCATCATCAACACAAACTCGAACGGAAACGTCTGGTGATAGCGCAGCAGCACATTAGCTAGTTCGTGCTGTTGATTCGAGCCGGTGCCGGTGTCGCCGATCACGACGAACCGAACCGAGCCTTCTTTGTTCGGCAACAGCAATGTGCCGGGAGCAACCGGCACGGGCGCGACTGGCGCACTGGTCGTGGCCGGTTTACTCGCAAGTTGTTGCGGGTTCGTGACCGGCGGCAGGGCGTCGGTCATGTAGTCGAGAATCAATCCGTTCTCGCGATCGACGAGCAGCATGTTGTCGCCGACGAAGCGATAGCGGATCTGCTTCGGCAGTTGCGGCAGTCGCAGGAGCAGCGGCGGCGGCATTTCCAACTGCTCTTGTGTTTCCGGGTACGGATAGTTGACGCGCAACGGCAACGCTTTGACTTCCGATTCGATCAGCACCGTCTTTTGTAGCTCAATGCGATCCTTGCCTTTGAATTCATCTTTGATAATCGCGCGGACGAGCGCCGCGGCTGCGGGTGTGAAGATGTCGCCGTGCCGCGCGCCGGCGCGAGCGGCGCGGACGGATTCCTGCAGTTGTTTTTTGTGCGCCTCGATCTCTTCGGGCTTCGCTTCCTTCGAAAGCTTCGGCATCTTCGCCTCGATGCTCTCGCGGAGCTGCACGTAATCCTTGACGCGTTTTTCAAACGCCTCAGCGATCGGTTTGTTTTGATCTTGAGCTGCGGCCGTGACTGACAACAAGACGGCGAGCAGCGCGGACAGACAGGTTCTCGTCGTTGTTTTCATGATGTGAGGTAAATAGCAAGCACGATACCGCCGCGCGTGCGAGATTCTTCTGGGCCAGCTCAGCGAGGCGCTGAAATATTCTCGATCATTTCCCGTTTTGGAATGATACGATTCTTCAGATCTAAATGGCTGAGACGACACCGCACCTTATGGAACCGCAGCGATTTCGTAATGCAGCCAAACGAAGCGCTGCGGTGGGTGCCATTGCGTGGGTGTTGCTCATGCTTATCCCGACGTCTGATTCGCGCGAGACGGAGCTTGTTCACCGCATAGTGTTCTTCGCAGTGCTGGTAATCGTGCCGTTGGGTTTCTCGCTCGTTGCGACCTTAGAGCAGGCGAGTAGTTCCCGATTGTTTGTCGCCGCTGTAACGCTAAGACCGCTGGCCGCGCTGTGTACGATCACATCTTTCTTCTTCGACAAAGGTCTCCTCTCCGCAGTGCTTGCAGCGGCTTGGCTGATCCCTTGCGGACTCGGCGCCTTGTTCGGCTTGAAGCGTCTACTCTCACGCGGGCTTTACCCGCTGCACGAGTCAAGCATCGATGCCGGACTCCTGTATTTGCCGGTCGCGGGCGTGTGGCTGGTTGTTTATCGTTTGGGTATGCAGCTCTTCGGCTACGGCGAGATGATCACTCTGCTGACAGTGGTCCACTTCCACTTCGCTGGTTTCGCCGCGCCGATAATCGCCGGAATGACAGGCAGGCTCCTGGCTGAGCACGAGAACGGCGCCGGCAAGTTGTTTCCGCTGATCGTGCTGTTGCTGGTCGGGGCGATGCCGCTGGTTGCCGCGGGGATCACGTTTTCGCCGTGGTTAGGTTTGCTGGGTACGTTGGTAATCGCGACGGGCCTGCTGCTGCTCGCAGTGCTGACGGTTTTCAGGGTACTACCCATCGTTCCGGCAACGGGGCCACGAGTGCTGCTTTCGATCGCGGCCTTGTCGAGCTGCGTGGCGATGGTGCTCGCTTGTCTCTACTCTTACAGCCTCGTGGCCCACATCCTGATTCTCAGAATTCCAACGATGGCCCTGACGCACGGGCTGCTGAATGCGTTTGGCTTTGCGACTTGCAGCCTGTTCGCCTGGTCCGGAATCACACCAACGATCGCCGCACCTAATCCAGCAACGCAGCGCCAAGCTGTCGTACAGACGCGATGAATGACGAAACGCGGCGCCGCGAAATCGGCACGCGAACACCGCTTCCGAGAATCGCAAACAGTGCGCCCGGACGCGTGCGTTTCAGCTCGCGCACCGCATCGAGTCGTACCAGTGCGCGTCGGTGCGCCCGGATGAAACCATGCTGCTGCACGCGTTCTTCCAACACTTGCAGCGACTCGCGCAAAAAATAACTGCGCGTTCCCACCCACAATTTCGAGTAGTTTCCGGCTGCTTCGATCCAGTCGATCTCGTTGAGGTGCAGCACCGTCGCGCCGCGCGTGGTAGTGACAACGATCGTCTCATCGCGCGTTTGACTGGGGCTCGATTGCAAGCGCTTCTGCAAACGCCTCATCGTCGCGGCAAAACGCGCTTCACTCACCGGCTTCACGAGGTAATCGAGCGCTTCCGTTTCAAATGCGCGAATCGCGAACTGATCGAACGCGGTGAGAAACACGACCGCCGGCATACGCTCGACTGTTCGCCGCTTGATTACTTCAAAGCCGTCGAAGCCCGGCATCTGAATGTCGAGAAAAAGAACATCGGGCATGGACACCTCGAGTGCGGCGAGCACTTCCGCACCGTTGCGACACTCGCCCGCCACCGTGAATTCCGGAAACGCAGCCAACAGTTGCCGCACACCGCGGCGCGCGGCGGGTTCATCGTCGGCAATCAACGCTTTCCACTTAGCTGGTTTCACCGTTTGGCTCGGGCCGCAGTTCGCGATAAGGCACCCGCAGGATCGCGATTGTACCGCCTGCCGCCCGCGACGTGATTTCGAGCGACGCTCGTGCGCCGTAAAGCGCGCGCAATCGTTCGCGCGTGTTCTCGATGCCATGTCCCGCCGGCGGTGCGGTTTGCGGATCGATACCAGGGCCATCATCGCTGACAGTCAACTGCAAATACTCGCCGTCGCGCTCGGCGGCGATAACCAATAACCCTGCTTCGGCGCGTCGCGCGATGCCGTGGCGAATCGCGTTCTCCACCAGGTGCTGCAACGCAAAGCTCGGCACGGCCGCAGACAGCAACGCGTCGGGAATGCTGAACTCCGGCCGCAAGCGATCCGAAAACCGCGCCTGCTCGATCGCGACATACTGCCGCACGAGTTCGAGCTCTTCACCGAGCGTGACTTCGTTTGCCTGGTGGCGCGTGAGGGTGTTGCGCAACAACTCGCTGAGATGCTCGACGATGCGCACCGCGCCCTGTCGATCGTCGTCACGCACCAGCACGGCGATCGTGTTCAGGGTGTTGAAAAGGAAATGCGGATTGAGCTGCGCCTGCAACGCAGCGAAGCGCGCGCTCGACAGTTGTTCCGAAAGCCGTGCGACCTGCACCTCGCGCTCGCGTGCTTCGACGAAGTAACGCGTGGCGTGTTCGATGCCGACAACGCCGAGATAGACGGCGACGCCGAAGGGCAACGTGATGAAGATCCAGCTCAGCCATTCGAGCCCGAGGCGCGCCCAGAAGTGCGGTTCGTTCTGCATGAGCTGCGGGGCGAAGATGCTGACGAGCAGTATGCGCAGGAGCTGGCCACTGGTGGCCCACGCCACGCAGTACAGGAGCGAAAACAAAAGGTGCAGGAGGATTCTGGCGACGAGATGCGAGCGCGTTAATGGCCAGCGCTTCGACACGGCAAACACACCGGGTGTCAGCACGCCGTAGAGCAGCCAGTCGCCGAATTCAAACAGCAACTCGCGCGTCGTCGCCGGCTCCCAACCTTGCAGCCGCGCCTGCGCGAGACGATTGATGACCGCGAACATGGCGGGCACGATCCAGGCCGCCGAAACGATCATCCAGGGACGCAGTCGTGGCATTCGCACGGCGTCACAGTATCGCTGGTCCAGCGCCCGCGCAATACCAATTCACGCGCGTACGACCGTTCACGTCACGGGGAGCGCCGCTCGCGTATTTATGGTTGAGAAGTTGCTCGGCCAGCGGCTACGATGCGTCGCAACGAGGTCTCGTTCGAAACCGTTATAAAGGAAGAAGCGAAACGTGAAGGACTTTGAAGCAGTGGTCCCGATCCTCAACGTAAAAGATCTGCCCGCGTCGATGGATTACTACGTGCAGAAGCTCGGCTTTGAAAAGCTGTGGGACTGGGGTGAGCCGCCGACCTTCGGTTGCGTGCGGCGCGGCAAGGTCGAGATCTTTTTCTGTCAGGGTGGTCAGGGAAAGCCGGGGACGTGGATGTCGATCTTCACGGGTGACGTCGACGCGCTTTACGAAGAGTACCAGCAGCGCGGCGCGACGATCGTGGAACCACCACAGAATTATCCCTGGGGTATGCGCGAGATGCTGGTGGAGGATCTCGACGAACACCGGCTCCGCATCGGCCACGGACTGGAACACCACGAAGACTAAACAGGAGAGTAAATCATGTCGCTACGAACTCTCGTGCTCGTATTGTGTCTTAGTGTGGGTGCGTTTGCTGCGATCGCCAACGACAATACAGATCGTACCGCCGACGCAGCCGCGATTCGCGCGCACATCGAAAGCATCTTTCAGGCGTTTATCGACGGCGACGAACAGAAGATCTTCGCCACCCACTCAGCCGATTGGCGCGGTTTTCTCGAAGGCTCGCGCACGCCGATCAAAGGCATCGACGAGTACATGCGCGCGAACGGCATCGACTGGCCCAAGCCGGCGAATGCGCCGAAACCGGGGCCGTACTTTCCGGCCGGCACCACCTACAAAATGAGCGATTTCGACGTGCAGTTTTATAGTCCGGAGCTGGCGGTGGCGTCTTTCTTCGGCGAATTCCAGCGCGACGGTGTGACGCTGCGGCGCTTTCGCATCATGGACGTTTACGCCAAGCGCAAGGGAAGCTGGATTCAGGTGGCGTCGCACACCGTGATCGATCCCGAATGGCGCGCGCAGCAAGCGTCGGCGCCCCAGGCAATCGGGCCTGGTCTTCGCGAACGAATACTCGCGGCACGTGAGAAAGTCTGGCGCGCGTGGTTTGCAAACGATCGCGCGACGCTGGAGAAGTTGATTCCGGCGGAAGTGATCGCGATCGACAACGGCGGCGAGGGTTGGTCGGATCGAGCGGCGGTATTAGCGGGCGCGCAGCGTTTTGCCGAGAGCGGTGGAAAACTCGTGAAGCTGGAGTTTCCGAAAACGGAGATTCAGGTTTACGGCAACACGGTGCTGATTTACACGACTTACGTTTACGAGACGGAAGTGAATGGCAAACGGACAACCGCGAGCGGCCGTGCGACCGAGATGTTCGTGCGTCGCGGCGATGAGCTCGTCAACGTCGGTTGGCACATGGATTCGGGCAAATAATCATTCAAATCTGAGTGCCACTAACGGATCGACCTTCGTGGCCCGCCGAGCGGGAATGTAACAGGCAGCCAGCGCGACGGCGACGAGCGCGAAGGCGACACTTCCGTAAGTAATCGCATCCGTTGCGGTAACCCCGAACAGCAGCGTGGTCATCAGTCGCGTCAAGGCAAACGCTCCAATCAAACCAACCGCCACGCCGATCGTGACAAGCTTCAGGCCATCGCGTACGACGAGCTTCAGCACGTCCGTAGTTTGCGCGCCGAGGGCCATGCGAATCCCGACTTCACGCGTGCGTTGCGCCACTGAGTAAGAGATCACGCCATAGATTCCCACCGCCGCGAGAACCAGCGCCAGCGCGGCGAACACTGACAAGAGGATCATTGAGAACCGTCGGGCCGAGACCGAACGAGCCAGCGCTTGCTCCATCGTGCGGACGTTGAAAACTGCCTGGTCCTTGTCGAGCGCTGAGATTTGATTACGCACGGGCGCCGCGAGGCTCAAAGGATCCGTCGAAGTTCGCACGAGCAGATTTACGCGGCGCACGTAGCGTGGCAGTTTGTCGAGCGGGATTTGATTGAAGGCAAAGTAAACCTCGCCGCGCGACGCGCTTTGTCCTTCCAGGTTCGTGTGTTCGACGTGGCCGACGACGCCGATGATTTCGCGGCTGTCCATGCCCGGGCCAGTCTGCCGTAAGCGTTTTCCGAGTGGATCCTGATTTGGAAAATTTTGCCGCGCGAAGACCTCGTCGATGAGAGCAACGGGCATCGTGCTCGGTATGTCGTGCGGCGAGAACATGCGCCCGCGCAAGAGTGTGATCCCCAGCGCGTCGAGATAATCGGGACTCGTGATGTAGAGAATGCCGTTAGGTTCGTGACCGGCTTCCGGCGGCGTCTGGCCCTCGATGACGAACGCCGGTTGGTTAGCGCCTTCGAAGGGAAGCCCGTTGGAGATCGCCACCGACCGAACGCCCGGCAGTTGCTTGACGCGTTGCTGCAACTGTTCGAGGAAGTTTGCGACGCGCGGCCCTTCATCCGCACCGGCGTTCACCGAGATTTGCAGCGCCAGCAGGTGCAGCGGATTAAAACCCGGATTGACGTTCATCAAGCGCCAGAAGCTGCGGACTAACAGACCAGCACCGACGAGTAGCACGAGGGTGAGCGCGACCTCGGCAACGACGAGCACCTTACCGGTGCGATTGTGACCCGGCGACGAATTGCGTTCGCCTTCTTTCAGCGTTTCAGTCAACGCGGGATTCGAAGTCTGCAAAGCGGGCGCGAGACCAAAAAGAATGCCGGTGACGAGCGACGCGCCGAGCGTGAACAGGAGCACCGCCGCGTCCGTGCCGATCCGGTTGAGGCGCGGAATGTCGTCGGGAAGATACGACGACATCAGTGTGGTGCCGGCAAAAGCGAGCAGCAAACCGATGACTCCGGCCGCGATCGCGAGGAGCACGCTTTCGGTGAAGAGCTGGCGCAGGATCCGCTTGCGACCGGCGCCGAGTGCGGTGCGAATCGCGATCTCTTTTTGCCGGCGCGCCGCGCGAGCCAGCAGCAGATTCGCCACGTTTGCACAGGCAACCAGCAAAACCAGACCGACGGCGGCGAGCAGCGTCAGTAGCGTGGGACGAATGTCGCCGACGATCGTCTCGCGCAGCGAGTCGAGGCGCACGCGGCGGCCGTTGTTGATTTCCGGATACTGTTGTTCGAGTCGCGCGGCGATCGTGTTGAGTTCGGCGGTCGCTTGTTCGTTCGAGACTCCCGGTTTGAGTCGCGCAACGGTATCGATGCCCGGATCCCTGCCACGCGCACTGAATCGTTCCGTCGAAAGACCGATCGGCACCGTAACGTCGGCATCCAGGCCGTATTCGAAATCCGCGGGCGTGATGCCGGCGACGGTAAAGCTTTGCCGATTGAGCGTGAGTTGCCGCCCGATGATCGTTAGATCGCTGCCGAATCTTCGTTGCCAAAGGGCGTGACTCAGGATGACAGCGGGCGCGGCTCCGGGGCGATCGTCTTCGGCGACAAAGTCGCGACCGGCGACGGGCTTCACGCCTAGAGTCGAAAGGAAATTGTAGGAGACGAGTCTGCCTTGCAGGCGTTCACTCTCGCCCGCGCCGGTGAGATTGAAACTCTCGCGCTCTCGCACCGCGGCGACGTTGGCAAAGACAGTATTTTGGTTGCGCCAGTCGACAAAATTCGGATAGGAAACGCCGATGGGGCGCTCGGAAATCGTCTCGGTCAGCACGACCAGGCGCTGCGGATCTTCGTATGGCAGTGGCCGCAGCAACACCGCGTTGATGACACTGAAGATCGCGGTGTTGGCGCCGATGCCCAGCGCGAGTGTGAGCACTGCCACCACCGTAAAGCCGGGATTTTTCCGCAAGCTGCGCACCGCGTAGCGAGCGTCTTGCCAAACGTCTTCAAGCAAACGTCCGTGCCGGATTTCGCGCACACTCTCTTTCACTTGTTCGACGCCGCCGAGTTCGATGAGCGCGGCGCGACGCGCTTCTTCCGGTGTCAGACCCTCGTTGAGCTTCACCTCCGTCAACAAATCGAGGTGCGCGCGAATCTCTTCCGTGAGTTCGCGGTCCACGTTCTCTTTGGCGAAGAGATTACGGCCGAGGCTGGCGATGCGAGGCAGTAACGGCATGTTGCACTCCTTTCTAGGTTGCTTCGAGCGCGGTGGTAATCGCCACCGAGATGCGCTGCCAGGCGTCGGTTTCGATTTTGAGTTGGCGTTGTCCGGCTTTGGTCAGGCGATAGTATTTGGCGCGGCGGTTGTTTTCGGATTCGCCCCAACTGGATTTCAGCCAGCCGGCTTCTTCGAGCCGGTACAGGGCAGGGAAGAGCGAGCCCGGTTTCACTTGAAACGTGCCGCGGGTGAGCTGCTGAATGCGGTTCGAAACTCCGAGCCCGTGTAGCGGCCCGAGCGCGAGCGACTTGAGCACCAGGAGGTCGAGCGTGCCCTGCAACAGGTCGTTTCTTTCGTGCTTCATTCTCTCTCCTATCGAGTATCGATAGGAGATACTAACGGCGGCTCCTACAGACTGTCAATACGAGCCGAACGACGTTGCCCTGAAAATGCGTTTGCGTTATTGTCCTCGCGCCGTTCCCATTCTTTTCTCGGTGTCCTCGCAGTGGTTTGAGTCGCAATGCCGGATCGGGAAATCACCTCCGAGTTGTTCGAAAATCTCTTGCATTGGTTAGCTCCTACACGCGAAGAAGGCGCCCGGGAGTATGAGGACGTGCGGAATCGCCTTATCCGAATCCTGCGTAAAAAGGTTGGTTCTGATGCGGAAGATCTGGCTGACGAAACGGTCAATCGCGTCATGCTGAAGTTGCCGCAGATCAGAGACACTTACGATGGCAAGCCGCTGTGGTACTTCGTTTCGGTGCAGCGCCGGGTCTGGCAGGAATGGCTGCGGCGGAAAGAGATCTCCGGCGGCGAAGACGTGCCGAACCCAATCGTGCAGCCGGAGGTTGACGCTGCGCGCGACTGCTTGCGGCAGTGTCTGAGTGTTTTGTCAGCGGACCAACGTAATCTGGTGCTCGATTACCACGTCAACAAAAAGCGAGCGAAGATCGAATTGCACCGCAAAATGGCGGAGGAGCTCGGACTGACTACGAACGCATTAAGATTGCGCGCTCATCGCATTCGCGTGTCTCTGCAAAAGTGCGTCAGCGAGTGCCTGGATGGGAAGCGACATAAATTCGCATGAGGGAACATTACCAGCAGGATTGGTTGTCTCCTTGGGAGGTTTGCCATTAGCACGGACGATCAAAACCGGTTGCGGCAATACCTGTTAGGCGAGTTGACAGACGAGGACGAGGAGCAAGTCGAGCGCCGTCTGTTGGCCGACGAGTCGTATTTTGAAGAACTGGAAATAGTCGAAACCGAGCTGATAGACGATTACGCCCAAGACAAAATCTCAGCCGGCGAACGAGAAGAGCTCGAGAAGCGTTGGTTAGGCGACAAACAGCAGCGGCAGAAGCTGGTCTTTGCGAAAGCTCTCGATCTGGAGAGTGAAGAAAGAAGGAAACAAAAAGAAAAGGTCACGCCTTTAGTGCCACGCGGGCCGAAGCAGACGCTGTTTACGCCTAACCTGAAAATCGCGGCCGGTTTGATCGTAGCGTTCGCAGCGGGTCTGATTTTGTGGGTCATGCTCGGGCGGAAGTCGGACGTCGACCGTGGCATGATTGCGTTGAATCAGGCTCAGGGTAACCAGCGACTGATCGAGTCGCGTATCTCCGGACTCAACTACGCCGAAAACCGACGATCGCGAGGGGATCAGCCTGGTCTCGCCGACCGCGAGGCGCGCAATTACAGCGAACGGCTGTTTCGGGCCGCCATCGACCAGCGACACGACGCCGCGTCTTACCACGCCCTGGGTCGTTTGTATCTCGCCGAGCGAGACTTCGTTAAAGCGCGTGAACAGTTTGCAAACGCACTCGCTAAAGATGCCAACGATCCACAACTGCAGAGCGACATGGGCGCGAGGTTGTTGGAGCTCGGCCAGGTCGATCAGAATCAGCAAGAATATTCGGACGCGTTGCAATACTTCGATCGCGCACTACAACTCGACCCTTCGCTGTCGGAAGCGCTTTTCAATCGGGCGTTGACGCTCCAGCACCTGAAGCTTGTGCCGCAGGCGAAGGACGCGTGGCGGAAATACCTGCAGAGGGATTCGAGTTCGCCCTGGGCCAGGGAGGCCGAAGACAATCTCAAGTTGCTCGAGACGGAAGAGCAGAAAGAACGTTCATAAACGAAGATAGATGAGCACGGGACATGCGGGCCAGCATCGTTATCTCTCCTCGAAATTGATGGTCGGCGTCTGCTTACTGTTCGTGGTATTGCTGATGGCCGGCATTTGGCGGGTATTCCTCAAACAGTCGACAGTTAGCAAGGCACTTCTTTCCTTCAACTCTGCTTACAGCCAACAGCGGCCTTTGGAATCGCGAATCTCGTCGCTGGCTTATGCCCCGTTCTCAACCCGAGGTGAAAGAGTTGAGGCAGGTGACGAAGCTGCATTGCGTCGCGCCGAACTCAGTCTGCTTGAAGCCGTAGCAAATGATGCAACTCCAGCAGCTCATCACGCGCTTGGTCAGGTATATCTGGCTCAGCAACGAGTTGATGAGGCAGTCCTCGAATTCGAAAAGTCCTTAAAGACTGAACCAAAGAATGCGATGGTGCTTAGCGATCTCGGAGCGGCTTGGCTTGAAAGAGGCAAGCTGTATCTGCGAGCACACGACGAACCTACGTCTGATCAGGGCAAAGCGATGCAGGCGTTCGCCGCGAGTTTGGGTTATCTCGATCAGGCATTGAGCGAAAACGATAACTCTCGCGAATCGCTTTTCAATCGGGCTTTGTGCTTGGCATACCTGCATCTGCCCGTTCGCGCGCAGGAAGAATGGCGTGAATACCTGAAGCGAGATAGTGAATCTGGTTGGGCCCAGGAAGCGAAACATACGCTTGCTCTGCTCGAGCAACAGGGAAACTCATCGTCCGCCACAAAGGAACGAATACTGAATGACTTTTTCACGGCGTACGCTAACGCAGATGAGGAGACGGCGTGGACGCTTATCAGTAAGTCCCGTGACGATTTGTCCGGAACGAGCGTTTCTCAACAATTGTTTGACGCATATTTGAACTCCGCTATCGCCGGCGAAACCGATGACGCAGCCCGTCAATTGCGAGCTTTATCGTATCTCGGGGAACTCGAAGCAAGCAGAGCTGGTGAACATTACAACGTCGATTTGGTCCGGCTATCCACATCGTTAACACTCGCCCAGAAGCGGATGATCTCTAAAGCCCGCGAGTTGATGAGGACGGGATACAAGCTGTACGAACAGTCGGCAAAAACCGATGACATGCTTACGGTTTTTCAGCAAGCCGCCGGCACCTTTGCCCAAGCCGGAGACACGGTTGAAGTGCACCACGCAAGATTTTGGATCGCGTATTGTTCGACCGGCGCGTTAAGCACTCAGCAACGCCTGGCCCTACTTACGAAGTTGGCAGCGGATTGCGGCAAGTTTCGCTATCGATGGCTGTTGATGAGAACGGTGCAATCGATCTCCAGCGCAAAATACAGTCTCAAGGACTACTCGGAAGCTATCGACTATTCGCTTCAAGCGCTCGACCTGTCGCGTCAAATCGGCGATCAAATCGGATCTTTCAACGCCTTGGACACACTCACCGAAATCTACAGGGCGATTAACAACTACGACCAGGCAATAAGTTCCGTCGGCCAGAGCCAGGCATTGATCGATTGTTGTGCCTTCAACCAGATCAAGGTCTGGCGACACTACGGTATCGTCGCGTTCGCTTTCTATTCCTCAGGTTCGTATGCGGCTGCCGTCGAGTATCAACGAGAGGCAGTTCGACGTGCCTTGGCTGCTAACGATCCGGAAATGATTTCTGTGTCGTATGTTCATCTCGGATTGATGTTGGCGAAGCTTGGCAACTACGAGGAGGGACTCAAGAACGCCAAATCAGGTTATGAGACTGCAACCACCGTGACAGCGGATGCTCGACGGAACGGACTAACGGCGTACACGCTGTTGCAGATGGCCCATCTACAAAGAGAGATGGGGGATTGCGACGACGCGCTCAAAGATTACGATAATTCGCTCACGCTTTATGAGGATCAGAAATCTTTTACGCACATCTACCAGGCGCATAAAGGGCGCTTGCTGTGTTACCTCAAGCAGGGAAAGGATGCGCAAGCCCGTGACGAGCTTCGCACGACCTTGCAACTGCTGGACGATAATCGCTCGACGATTTTCGAAGACGATAACCGGGTCAGGTTCTTTGATGTCGAGCAGAGTATCTACGACCTGGGAACTGATTATGCCTACACAATCTTAAAAGATCCGCAGGCCGCATTTACGTATACGGAGGACTCGAGAGCGAGATCGCTACTAGACCTTATGCTGAAGGGAAACTTAAAACCCGGCAATGATGGGCTCTCGAATGAAGCCTTCCACTCTTTGTCAGTGACCCAAATTCAACAGAGTCTTTCGGAAGTAAATCAGATTGTCGAATACACCGTCCTTGATGAGAAAACCCTCATTTGGGTCATCGATAAAAACCATGAGTTACAGGTCAGAGAATCAGGAATCAGCCGCGTCGAGTTGGAGGGCCGCGTAACACGTTATTTAAATTTAATATCCGATTACAGGAGTTCGGCAGCAGATCTCGAGCAGCACGGAAGAGATTTGTTCAATGTACTGATTGGGCCCGTTGAGACCTTACTGGATTCGCAAAAGCAACTTAATATCGTCCCGGATAAGATTCTCAACCTGTTGCCGTTCGGTGCGCTGATTTCGGCGAACTCCGGTAGGTTTCTGATCGAGGACTATAGCCTTTCATACGCGCCAAGTTCATCGATTTTTGCCATCTCCTCCGTCACGGTCAAAAACCCGGTTTCTGAGGGAACAGAACGTATCCTGGCCGTCGGCAACCCGACCTTTGACCCACAGCAGTATAGTTTTCTCCCGGATCTGAAAGATGCCGAGAGAGAGGCTCGGGAAGTCAGACATTTTTACGACCGCGGCCGGGTGCTCGTCGAAAACGGCGCGACGAAGCGAAACATACTTCAGGAAATGATCAACTCGGACGTCGTGCATCTGGCGCTCCATTCCATTAATGAACCGCAAGCCGAAATGCGTTCGAGACTGATATTGGCTAAAGAAGCGAACGAGTCCGATGGTGTTCTGGACGCCGCGGAGATAGATCAACTGCGCTTGCCTCACACGCGACTGGTGGTTTTGAGCGCCTGTCAAACCGGCGCGGGCAAGTATTACCAGGGGGAAGGCACTCTGAGTCTGGCGCGAGCGTTTCTAGTGGCCGGTGTCCCCACCGTCATTGCGAGCCTCTGGCCGGTTGACTCAGAAGCCACAGCGGAATTGATGATCGACTTTCACCGGCTGCGCAAGGATCCGGGTGTTTCGACGGCGGAAGCCCTGAAACGTGCCCAATTAGAGATGCTGCGAAGCACTGAGCCGAGATTTCATCATCCTTATTATTGGGCAGCATTTTCCGTTTTCGGGGGGTACCAGAAATATTCGGTTGATACACCCAACATGAATTGAAGCTTACGAGCCATACCTGATCAGAGGCTACCTAGACACTTCCAAAGGAGAAGAAGATGCCAACGACGACAATCACCTTTAACGGCCTGCTCGTGTTCCGCCCTGATCCCGCAAACGATTTGTGTGAAGTGGGTGTTCTCAGGGCCCGCGAGGCACCACATTCGCACATTCTCCAAATTGACGTCACCCCCAATCCGCAGACGGGCTCGGGCACTTTTAGAATCAATCCGGATTTGCTCGAATCGCATGTGCTGAATGGACATACACGATGGATTCTTGACGTCGCCTTGAACGGACAACCCTTAAGAGGACTGGTTCTGAATACCGCCATACCGGCGGACCGGAAAAACCCAACCGCTCAAAACAATGACGACTTCGGGTGGATCATCAATATCGAGAGCGGAGAGTTTCACGCGGGCCGGCTGGATAGGACCCGCGACCGTCTTAAACCGGTGATCTCTTTGTCGAAGGGCCGGCTTTTCACGAGTTGTAAGACTGACTCGATCGATGTAAATCAGGGGCCACACACGCGATCTGATTTTGGTTTCATCGCTGGAGCAATCAGTCTGGCGGTCGATACTTCTCAGGGTGAAATGCCGGTGTTGTATTTTGTCGATCAACAAGGTAACCCAACCGAGATTTTCAGCCTTCCTGACACGGCGCATACCTCGTATTTCATCTCGATTAGGAATACGCCGTTGGCCGGTGCGGCCGGCGGGCATTTTCACCTGTTTTATGACCGGTTATTTCATACGGTCGGCCCGAACCAAAGATTCAGCATTCCGCGGCACTTCCCGCCGAGGCTCCCGCCATCGGGACGGTGTCCTGAAGGACAGGACCCAGAACCTGATCCGTTTAAGTGCGGAGGAGTTTCCGTAGGCCCGGGAAGTGGCCCCTTAGGTTAGGTGAAAATCATGAAAGAACACGACCACGACCACGAACACGAACACGATCACCAGCACGATCGCGATCTAAAAGTTGAAGGCGCCGCGCCGGAGCGGGACGACAAAGCAAATTCGCCCACGCCGATTAATTTAAGAGATGGAGCCGCGCGCGATGACACTGGTTTTCTCATCGTTAGATTCAAGCCGGAAACGGTCGTCGGTGGATTCAAGGACCTTCAATCGGCCGCTGCAGAGGCTCGTCTATTCCACATCAACCGCTTATTCGAGAACCTGAACCTAAGTGCAGCTCCACTCATCACCGCGGTCACGCCTGATCAAATACGCAAACTGGAGATCGAGACAGCAAACAAAAGGTTTGCCTCGCAACACAGTCTCTTGTCGTATTGGCGCATAGATACCAGAGAGGCTGGTCAACCGTTAGAGGAGATCGAAGCAGCCTTGCGCCGATTGCCGGAAGTAAACTTGGTCTACCGCGAAAAAACAGTGACCGATCCGGTTACGCCGCAAGACGACATTTATTCCAGCCTGGAGACGTTTCTGGATCCCGAGCCGGTCGGTATCGACGCGCGCTGGGTTTGGACGTTGCCGAATGGCGATGGCAGAGACATGCATTTTATCGATCTGGAGCAAGGTTGGTTTCTCGACCATGAAGATCTTCCAAATCCGACGTTGGTCTTCAACGACAACCACGATGGTAAATATGGATTCGTCGGCGATCACGGTACAGCCGTGGTCGGGATTGTCAGTGGTGTCGACAATGACCTCGGGATTGTTGGCATCGCGCCGAATGTGAGATCCGTAAGGCTGGTCTCACATTGGAATGAGAATACAAACACATCGAATGTGACTAATGCAGTGATAGCAGCGATTACAGGGTCGCCGCAGCCTCACGTTTTGCTGATTGAAGGGCAACTTGGAGCCACTAATCTTCCAGTCGAAACGGATGACGCAACCTTCGACGCAATCGGTCGCGCCGTGGCCAGCGGCGTGATCGTGATAGAACCGGGCGGCAACGGAAACCAGAATCTCGACGTTTGGACCGATAGTCTGGGCAAACATAGGCTGAATCGAAACGGCATGGAGTTCAAGGATTCCGGCGCAATTCTCGTAGGAGCGGGCACCTCATCAGTTCCGCACGAGCGATCTGTCTGGAAGAACGCCGGCGGTTCCAATTTCGGATCCCGCATCGATTGTTATGCCTGGGGCGACGGTATTGTTTCGAGCGGCTACGGCGAACTTGCCGGTTACGGCGCCACGAGTTACACCAAGCAGTTTGGAGGTACCAGCGGGGCCTCGGCAATTATCGCCGGTTGCGCCGTCCTGGTGCAGGGACTGAATTTCGCGAAGAACCAGTTCCTTTTCGGCCCGGAGACAATGCGTGAGATTCTGTCAGATCCGAGCACCGGCACAGCGCAGGGCACAACAACCGAGGGCAGAATTGGCGTGATGCCAAATCTGCGTGCAGTCGTGAACAAGTGGAAGTTGGCCTAAAGATCAGTAAATGTTCCCGCCGGCTTGGGTTGAACTGAGCGCTCCGTTGTTCACGTTCAGCGTGTAAGCAACACCGCCGGTGCCGCTCCAGGTCGAGAAGTTGAACGTCCCGCCTTGCGGCAGTTTGTACACGCCGATGTTCAGATACGTCAGCGGCGTTTTGTCGGCCAGCACCTGCGCGGGTCCCGGCGCTTGCAGGAAATAAGCCGCACCGGTTCCCACCATCGTCGCCGCGCCGTTCGGCGTCACGAGCAACGCCGTCTGTTCATCGATGCCGATGCCGCGCGGCTGCGCCGCCCAACCGTTGTCGACAATGCGCGCGAGAAACACGAGCGAACGCCCCATGCGATCGCGCGTCACGAAGTGCGAATCGTAGAGCTTGCCCGTTCCCAGCATCGACTGAAACAGTTCGCGATCCAGCGTGACGTACCGATGAAACGGGTTCGCGAGCGCCTGGCTCGACGTCACTGAACCGAGCGCGCCGGTGTAAATAAACTGACTCAGCACCGCGAGACCAGCGCTCGTGCCGCCGACCGGAGCCTGCTTCGAATTCAACAGGAAGTTCACGCCGGTCTGCACGGCTGTGCCGCGCCACAAGTCGACGTACGTGGATTGATCCCCGCCGGCGATCCAGAGTGCTTCGGCGTTTTGGATGTGACTACTCACATACGCCGAGTTCGCGCCGGTCACACTCGTGATGATGATTGTTTCTACCGAATCCATCTGCGGGCAGAGTTGCTGGATGTAAGGGTTGTACGCGTCCGTGCCGCTGGTCCGGATCACGACGAAGTCTCCGCCGCCCGCGCGTTGACACATCCATTGAAACGCTGCGTCGACGTCGGTGCCGCCGCCCATCAGGACGAGACCCGGACTGAGTTGCTGCGACTGTTGCGCGTCGGCGGGATTGCCGACGATGAAGGCTTGGAAGCCTTGTTTGTTAGCGGCCGCGTAAAGCGGGGCGGCGAGGAACCAAAGGAAGGCCGAAGCGACGATCAACTTCCGTCCGGCGCGAACGGAAACTGCGACCAATGATTGGGTGAGCATGAGCGTGTCTCCTTGAAGAGTTGAATTTTAGAGAGAGCAGGCGGGCGAGTTATATCACTGAACTGAGCGAACCGAGAAGAATTTGGCGGCGCTCAGTTTCGCGGCTCGCGCAAGCGAGTGCAGATCAGGTTGGCGGAAGTGCGCACTGCGATGGTAAAGCCGAAGAATGGGCCAAAGTCCTGCATGGCCGGCATGCTGGTGATGAACAAGCCCGGGATGGAAGTTTCGAAGTGATCGTCGAGAACAGGAAAGCCGTTGCGCGTGTCGAGTTTAGTCAGGAGGTTCCTTGAAAGAATCGGTAGCCGCGCAAGGTCGACCCGGTAACCGGTCGCCAGGACGATCTGATCTCCGTGCAATGTTTCTCCGTTGCTGAGTGATACCTGTAGCTCGCCGTTCTGCTGAGCGCAACTGACGAGTTGAGTTTGTGGCCAAACCCTCACACGATCATCTCTGAGGCGCGGTTCCAGCCAAGGTTCGAGTTTTAGCCGGCCTTCCGCCCACATTCGGTGGCTGACTTCATCCTTTTCAGCTTGCGACAATCGCCGGAACCAACTCGGATCGTCCGCGATGTTGTCGACTATTCGATTGACCCACGACCAGTCGGCTTCCGCGAACGCAGGACTCGGATGCCGGTGTGAGATATGGACCGCAGCCGCGCCGGCTTCGAGCAGTAAGGCCGCCCATTCGTACGCACTTTGACGCCCGCCGATAATCAGGAAGCGTTTGTCTTTCGCATTCCCGAAATCAACGAACTCGGACGTGTGTCGGAAACTATTTGCCGGCAACCGCGCCACCAGCTCCTCCGGCGCGTGAGCGAAATGCCTGAAACCGGGCGCCAGCACGACGCGCCGCGCGTTGATTACGTCGCCGGCGATTGTCGTCGCGATAAAACGCGCGTGCGAATACTCGAGCTTTTCAATGTAAACCGGGACCGGGTCGATGCGTTTCTGTGCTTGAAACCACTCGGCGTAGGAGAGATAGAAATCCAGCGACAGCGGTTCGACGTCGGCGGGCGTCTTACCCTGACTGCTCAGGAACGCCTCGATTGTGTGCACGTTCAGCGGATCCAGATGCCAATCACACGCGGAACGCAGAAACATCCCCTGCGGCATGTTCCGGCGCCAAAACTCCATCGGCTTGCCGACGATAACGTGTTGAATCCGGTCGTGTGCGGCCCGAGCGGCGACGGCAAGTCCGAATGGACCGGCGCCGATGATTAGCAGATCAGTCTCCATGAGAAATCATTATTGACTTTAATCGCGTGCAGGTCTATTGTGCTGCGGCGTACAGAACACTCTCAAGAACGCGAGGTTTTCAAACTTCTAGATCTCTTCAAATCCAATCGAGTTGCCGCGGCTCACAATGAAAGACCGCGTCACTAACCGCTTAAGACTAGTTTCTGCTGATTAAAAAGAAGGGTTCTCCCCATAACCTCTCGCAAGACCCTTCGACATTAACGTTCTCAGACGCAACGACACCAACTGAACCACGGCGCTTAACGGCGCCTCGCTGAGATCTGACGTAGCATCCCGATTAGTCATTACGTCACGTGTCGCGCAGATTCTTAATCATTGGTCACGAATGCCCGACTGGCGAACCCGACGTCAGTAGCTTGCTGTGTGTTGAGCCGGATTGGTCCGTCGAACGTTTGCGTTGGGACCAGCTCGCGCCTGAGTCGCTGCTGCGGTCGAGTTTCGACCTGGTCATCATCGTCGCAGTGGCAAAAACGGAAGCCGCGATACGCTTTTTCCGTTGGCTGGGTGCGCAGGCGGTCGCGTTCGGCACTCTGGCTGTGCTCGCGGGTGATTCCGGCGGCGAAATCCTGGAACTCGCCTTGAATGTCACCGACGATTTCGTTCTTCTGCCAACAAATCAACCGGAACTGCGCTACCGCGTCACTCGCATACTCGAACTGCGCCGAAACACGAAGCAATACATCGCTGAAAAACTGACGACTGAATTCGGCATGGCCGAAATTGTCGGCGATGATCCGGCGTTCACTCGGGTCGTGCAAAAAATTCCGGCGCTCGCTCGCAGCGACGCTCCCGTTCTGATCACCGGTGAAACCGGCACCGGCAAGGAAATTTGTGCCCAGGCGATTCATCACCTAAGCCGCCGGGGAAACTTCCCGTTGATACCCGTCGACTGCACCGGCGTGCCGCAGCAGCTTTTTGAAAACGAAGTGTTCGGGCACGCCCAAGGCGCTTTCACCGATGCCCGGCGAGAACAAAAGGGCCTCGCGGCAATGGCGGCCGGAGGTACTCTATTTCTCGACGAGATCGACGCGCTGGATCTCGGCGCGCAAGCCAAGCTGCTGCGATTCCTCCAGGATGGAACTTACAAACCGCTGGGCGCCGATCGTTTTATTAAGAGCGACGTGCGCGTCATCGCGGCCACCAACCGCAACATCGAAGGCCTGATCAGCAGCGGTGAATTCCGCCGGGATCTTTACTACCGGCTGAATGTTTTGCGTCTCGACCTGCCGCCGCTACGCGAGCGCCACGGCGACATTCCCTTGCTGGCCCAGCATTTCGTTTCTTCGCTAACTCCTGCCGGTGTGAAACCGAAATCTCTTTCAACCGCGGCCCTTCAAAAACTCAACTGCTACGACTGGCCCGGCAACGTGCGCGAACTGCTAAACGCGATCCAGCACGCGCTCGTGTTTGCCGAAGGTTCGCAGATCCTGCCCTGTCACATTCCCGTGCCCGTCGCGGCAGCAGAACCGGAAAAGCCACACGGCCGTTTCCGAGACGCTCGCACTCGCACGATCGAGGCCTTCGAACGGCAATACATTCAGGAAATGATGCGGAAGCACAACGGCAACGTCACTCAAGCCGCTCGTGAAGCAGGCAAGGAAAGACGTTCATTCGGCCGCATGATCAAGAAGTATGGCCTAAGCCGGGCCGTTTCAGACCCAGGCGGGCAGTCGTAAATCTCCCACCTTAATTTCCCTAAAAATCACGCCAGCAAACTTCTCCAGCCGAATCCAGCAAACCAAGCTGGGTCAGCGTTGACCCACTTTCTATTCAGCACAATTAGAAACACCGCGGAAAATCACAGCTTCTTCCAGGCGCTGAAATTGCAGAGGGCAATGCACCAGTATTCGGAGTGTCATGTGACACCGAAAAAGCAACCGCCGAGGGCGATGGAAGTGCTGGATCACTTTGTCCGCAACCCTCAAGCTGCAGACACTCTCGAGGGTGTGGCCCGGTGGCGCTTACTCCGGGAAACAGTTCACCGCAGCGTCGAAGAAATCGCCGCCGCGCTTGATTGGTTGGTAGCTGAAGGCTTCCTCAATGAGACTTCTATCGCGCGCTCGAAAACAATCTACAGCCTAAATCAGCAGGCCATCGACGAAGCGAAAGAACTGCTTGCTAACGAACAAAGCTCGGAGAATCCTCGCGACAATAGTGACAAAGAAGGAGCTTAGCCAATGGCGACAAACATTAGTTGGAAACTCAATCTGGAGGTCCAGTCAGGACCCAAAGTTGTCGAAGCGAAGGCAGTTCAGGTAGACGCGTTCGATCGGATTGAAGTGGCTGTGCCCGACACGACTGCCAGTCCCAAGGCGACAGAAATTGACGTCCAACCGGGCGCCGCGGGAAAGATCAAATTGCTGCTCATCCGCTCCAATATCTACGGAGACGATCTGACCTATCAGGTCCACGACAACACAGCCGATGAAAGAGTTCTGAACGACGCGCTCTTCCTGGCGGGAAAAGGGAGTCTCGATCTGCTGGAAGACGCCAGCGCACCGCTCGACAAACTTTTAGTTACCAACACGACGGGGCAGAACGTGCTTCTCGAGATCATCGTCGGCCGCTCGGCTGTTTGATCTCTGAATCGCCAAACTAATAGGAGAAAGCTTATGCCGGTAAGACCTACCTTTCCTGGAGTCTACATCGAAGAGGTGCCAAGCGGCGTGCGGACCATCGTCGGCGTCGCCACGTCAGTCGGCGCGTTCATCGATTATTTCGCCCGCGGGCCAATGGACCGCGCTATTCAGATTTTCAGCTTCGCAGACTTTGAGCGCGAATTCGGCGGGTTGGACATCCGCAGCGAAGCCAGCTACGCGATCCAGCAGTTTTTTCTGAATGGTGGATCCGAAGCCTTTGTAGTTCGTACCGGAACTGGTTTTCGCACCGCGACGGTTACTTTGCGCGACAGTACGCCTGGGGATGCTTTCAACGTCCGTGCCGGTCGCCGGATCAAGGGAGTGTCCGTAGACGATCCCGGTTCGTGGGGTAACTTCATCCGCGTCGACGTTGATTACGACACCAGCGATCCGACGACGCTTTTCAATCTCACAGTTTCGGAAATTTCGCCGTTGGGCACGCAACCGGTGCTGCGAACTGAGACCTTCCGGAACCTGACGATGGCTCCGGGCCTGCCGAATTCCGTTCGCGATGTCGTTAACGAAAGCTCCGGCATGATCCAGGTTTCCGCGGCGCCACTCGGCGCTAATCGTCCAGTTCAGACCGGCACCCAGGGCGTGGCGCCCAATTTGGCAGCAATCGCCCCGCCGTTTCAGCTCGATGCGGTCATCGGCGCAACAGTGTTCACGGTGCAGCTCGGCACGACCGCGCCGACTACTTTGCAAGAGGCGCGAACAGCGCTCGAGGCCGGACTGCACGCCAACACCGCGGATGCTCGTTTCGGCAGCGCCACGGTTCAGATCATCGGCGGCGTGCTTCGCGTCCTCACCGGCCACGCGGGCGATCCGGCGGTACCCGGAAGCGTATTCAATCCAGCGTCGATCATCACCTTCGCAGAAAACGGCGGGAACTCCGGCGCATCGCTCGGACTCGTAAGTCCGGGTGTAACAGCCAACGTGCAGCAGTACGCGCTTGGCGGCGGCACAGTCGCATTTCAACGCAGCCCCGGTCTTCTTTCAGACGGAGCCGATGGCAATCCTCCAGGAGCGACACAGATCATCGGCGTTCGCGCCAACAAGACGGGCATGTTCGCACTCGAGGACGTCGACATCTTCAACATCCTGTGTATCCCCGTCGCTGCGACTCTCGATGCTCCCGGCACCTTCGCCAATGGGTTTGCCGTCTACAGCGCTGCGGAAGCTTACTGTTTGGAGCGTCGCGCTTTTCTGATTATCGATATTCCCGCGAACGTCGATACGGTTCAGGAGATGAAGGATTTTCTGGACACCAATTCCGGCCTGCGCAGTCGCAATGCAGGCGTTTACTTCCCGCGTCTGCGCATTGCGGATCCGTTGAACCAGTTTCGGCTGCGCGATTTCGGTCCCAGTGGCACGTTGGCTGGTCTATACGCCCGCACCGATAACGATCGCGGCGTCTGGAAGGCGCCGGCGGGAATCGACGCCACTCTGAGAAACGTGAACGAGCTGCGCCGCGTGCTCACCGATCCCGAAAACGGAGCACTGAATCCGCTCGGGATTGATTGCCTGCGCACCTTTCCAATTATCGGCACCGTTTCGTGGGGCGCTCGCACGCTCGATGGCGCCGACGCATTGGCTTCCGAATGGAAATACCTGCCGGTCCGCCGGTTCGCACTGTTTCTAGAGGAGTCGCTTTATCGCGGGACGAAGTTCGCCGTGTTCGAACCAAACGACGAACCGCTTTGGGCGCAGATCCGCCTGAACGTCGGCGCGTTCATGCAGACGTTGTTCAGGCAGGGTGCGTTTCAGGGACAAACTCCACGCGAGGCTTACTTCGTGAAGTGCGACAAGGAAACGACGACGCAGAACGACATCAACCTGGGCATCGTGAACGTCCTCGTCGGCTTCGCGCCGCTGAAGCCCGCGGAGTTTGTGATTATCAGGATCAGTCAGATCGCCGGACAGATTGAGGTTTAGGAGACAGCGCCATGGCACAATTCACAGTCAACGCAACCCGCTTCGATCCTTACAAGAACTTCAAATTTCGGGTGAAGTGGGATGGCCGCTACGTCGCGGGTGTAAGCAAGGTCAGCGCGCTCAAGCGTTCGACCGAGATGGTCGAGCATCGCGAGGGTGGCGATCCCAGCACCACGCGCAAGTCGCCCGGCAAAACGAAGTACGAAGCCGTCACCCTGGAACGTGGCGTTACTCACGACCTCGAATTCGAGCGGTGGGCCAACAAGGTATGGAACTTCGGCGCTGGTCTCGGGCAGGAAGTTTCGTTGAAAGACTTTCGCAAAGACATCAGCATCGAAGTCTACAACGAAGCCGGCCAAAAAGTTCTCGCTTACAACCTCTTTCGCTGCTGGGTCTCGGAATATCAATCACTACCGGACCTCGATGCCAGCGCCAACGCCATCGCTATCCAAACTATCAAGCTCGAAAACGAAGGCTGGGAGCGAGACTTGAGCGTGCCGGAGCCCGCCGAACCGTCTTTCACTGAACCGGCGTAAGCGCATGACCAGGCAGGTTATCACGACGTTGCCTAACGGCTATTGGGAAGGCGGCGCCCTCTGGCGCGAAGCACACCTGCGCGAGCTGAACGGCAACGATCACATCTTCCTGATGGAGGAGTGTCGCGAGCTGCTGCCGGCGCACTGGACCACGGAACTGTTGGCGCGCTCGGTCGTCAAGCTCGGCCCGCGGGAAGCAACCAGAGAATCGATCCTGTCGCTGACAGCCGGCGATCGCGAGGCGCTGCTCCTGCAAGTGCGGCGGCTGATGTTGGGAGACCGGCTGGCGTGTGTCATCTCGTGCCCCGAGTGTCAGGAGAAGCTCGACCTGGAGATCGACGTCGAGAACATGCTGCAACCGGCGACGACGGCGCCGGTTCACGAGCACGAGCTGACGATCGAAGACGAAAGCGGCGCGGCAGCAACTGTTCGTTTTCGTCTGCCCGAAGGAATCGATCAGGAAGCAGTGGCGACGCTGGCGCTGACGGACGTCGAAGCTGCCGCCGAGTTGTTACTGCGCCGCTGTGTGCTTGCCGTTACCAGCAACGGCGAAGTCACGGATCAACTGCCTGCTTCACTCCACGAGAGCCTGACGGCTCGCATGGCTGAGCTGGACAGTCAGGCGGAAATCAACGTGCTTGCAAATTGTGAGGCCTGCGGCGGATCGTTCAATTTGATCTTCGACGCCGCGACGTTTCTGTTTCAGGAAATGAAAGCGGAATTTCAGCGTCTGTATCGCGAGATCCACTTGCTCGCGTTTCATTATCACTGGAGTCCCGCGGACATTCTCAACCTCAGCCCGCGCGAGCGCCGGCGGTTTCTGGAGCTGCTCGATCGTGAACTCAACAGGGAGCTGGTTCAGTGAGTAACTTTCTCAGGAACCTCGCCCGGCGAAGCGCCGGTTTGCCACTCGCTGCTGAGTGTCGCCCGACACCTGCGCCCGGTTTTGCAGGTTCGTTTGATTCCGGCGTGGGACTAAGTGAAATCGCAGCAGAAGAAACCGCTGGCAGCCAGGTTGAAGCTCCACTTGCGGGACAGATTCAAACTCCGCTCAGCTCGGCGACGCCTCAGGTGCAACGTTCGTTGGCGAAGCGAACGGGCACGAGCGCTACTGCGATGGCAGCGCTAAGGCCCAACGTTCCGTCTGCCGCCGATGCGACGACAGCGTGGCAGCCGTTCTCATCTCCGGAAGCTGTCTCGACGGATCAGCCGGCTTCGCTAATGCGTGCAGATGCGACCGCGATGACCGCGCCTGCTGAGATTGGTTCGCGGGATCTTCGTTTCAATTCGCGCGCAGCATCCGCACCAGCGCAAACCCCGCTCTCACCCCGAACTGATTTAGCGGCCACAATCGATCCACCCGCAACAACCTTGCGACACAGCGAAGGAAACAAGTCAGTGTGGCCGGAGGTTTCAGTTCAAGAGGCTGGTGAAACTATCGAACAGAAACACGGACCACCAAGGAGCGATCAATTGATCCGTCCGGCTGCGACTGACCCAACGCTGCCGTTCCAGTTCCCAAGAACTGCGACTGCGTCGTCACAGCCGGCTGCTGCGGCGCCGATTGAGGTGCGCATCGCTCGGGTTGAAGTGCGTGGAGCTCCGCCGGTCCAGGCGCCGGCGCCGGCCGCGCCACCGCCGAGTCCGCCGCTGGGATTCGCGAGTTATAACCGCCTGCGGAGGTATCGAAATTAAGTGAGTAATTTTCTGGCCATCGGTGGAGTTAGCGCGACGCTGCAAACACTGCTGCGCGACCGCATGGAACTGCCGGCCGGAATGGTTCGCACCGACCTCCAGGTATCGATCAGCACTCCTCAACCGGAAGACGACACTCAGGCCGCGGAACCGACGCGCGTCAATCTTTTTCTTTACCGCGCCACGGAAAACGCGTTCCTGAAAAACCAGATGATTCCCGGTCAGGGCCATCCGAGCGAGTTCGGGACTCCACCACTGAGCCTCGTCTTGCATTACCTGCTCACCGCGTACGGCGCCACTGACGACAACGGCCTCGTCAATGAAACGCGCGCTCATTTTCTTCTCGGCAGCGCGATGCGCGTGCTGTTTGATTTCCCGGTCATCACCGACCAGCTCATCACGGTGAACCCGCCGACGACGCAGATACTGCACGTCAGCCTGCGCGGTGAGTTTGAGCAAGTCAAAATCTGTCTCGATCCACTCAGCCTCGAAGACATCTCCAAAATCTGGACCGCGCTGACGCGTCCGTATCGATTGTCAGCCGCCTACACGGTGAGTGTGGTGCAGATTGAGAGCCGGCGTCTGCGAAGTCTGCCGGCGCCGGTGCTCACGCGGCGCATTCACCTGGCCGTTTCCAAACGACCGCAGATCACGAACGTCTACCGCACGCCGGTTTTGCCAGGCGAGACGATCGGCGACATTCGCGCGCACGTGTTGCAGGAACTCACGGTTGAAGGGAAAAACCTGCGCGCCGCTCAAACCTACGTCAAGCTCGGAACGCTGGAGCCGATCGGCGTCGTGCCGGTGTCGGACACCGAACTGCGAATCGTCGTGCCGGACGACACTTATCCCATCGACGCCGATCATCCGGCTACGCGTCCGATTCCGCTCGCAGATCGCTTGCGGCCTGGGCCAATCAATGTCGAGGTGCAGACGGTTCAGCCGAGTGAAGTTGTCCAGGGTGGCCTGGATCGCGGCGTGGTGAACACGGAAGACCGGCGGCAAAACTCGAATCAGGGAGTCTTCCTGCTGGCGCCCGAAGTCTCCGGCACCAATCCAGCGAACGTTGCCGCGGCGGCTGTGGGAGCCGCAGTGCTCACAATCAATGGACGCCGGCTTTTCCGGGCGGGTGAAGCAAAGAGTGTCGTGCTGATTGGTGACGTTTCGCTTCCCGTTCGCGATCCCGGGCCGGGAGGAGGACCGCAATCAGACACGTCCGTGCGGGTTTCGTTGAATGCTTTGACGCTGACTACGCCGCCGACGCCGCCGGGCATTTATCCGGTGCGCATGATGGTCAACGGCGTGCAGAGCATGGAGCTGGTGACGTTTCAAATAACTTAGGGAGCTTATGGTGGTTGCAGCCGAAAAGATAAAGACGGTCTCGTGGGCCGAAGCTAATCATGCGTACCTGCAAACAGAAAAGCGCCGGTTGCGGCTCCTGTTTGCGCGCAAGATTCGCTGGCTGCGCTGGAATTGGCAACAGGATCCGTTGGGCAGTAACCATCAGGTGGTCATCAGCGATGCGGTGGCTGATCGTTTGCTGCGCGGCGACGAGGAAATCCAGGAGTTACGGTTTTACTCCGAAGACGCCGAGTGTGTTTCGCTTGGTGCGGCTTTGCAGGAAATCGAAACGGAGTTGGCGCAGCTTCGCGCTCAGCTCACCGGTGAAGGCGAAATTCCGGCGCTGGAAGCATTGGCGCGGCTGTTCGGACTAAATCCGCTCGAACGTGACGTGCTCCTGCTTTGCTTTGCCGTCGACGCCGATCCGTCATTTGCGATGCTGGCGGCGTATGTTCAGGACAATCTCAATGCGCGCCACGCCACACCCGAGCTTGTTTTCAGCCTGCTGTGCCAGGGCCCTGAAGAAAAGGAAATGGCGCGGAAGGCGTTGCTCTCTTCGGCTCCTCTGCGACATTACAAACTGATTGCTCAGGACGAGGATGGAGCCGGCGCGGTCAGCGCGTTACAGGCATTGCGCGCTGATGAGCGCATCAGCAATTACCTGCAAGGCATTAACCTGCTGGACAAGAAGATTCGCCATCTGCTGCGTCTCGTGCCGCCGCAGCCCATCGCCGGCGCTCATCAGGAACTGATCAACGAGCTGGTTCGCTGGGCCGAAGCTTCCGCCGGATCGCCGTGGCCTGCTTTTCATTTCACCGGCCCGCGAGGCGCCGGCAAGGAGGCCGTCGCGAGAGAGTTCTGCGCGCGCTTAGGCGTGCAACTCTACTCACTCGATCTGAAGCGCCTGCCGGCCTCAGATGCAGAACGACATGACCTCATGCATTTGCTGGAACGCGAGACAGCCATTTCGCGCATCGCCGTCTACATCGATGTGACCGAACTCGACGTCAACGACCAATCCACCGCTCGTGGCGCACAGGATTGGATCGAGAACGTTGGCGGTTTGGTCTTCATCGGCGCTCGTGACCGTTACCAGTTACGCCGCCAGGTGAATCACGTCGCCGTGCCGCAACTCGATGCCGCAGCCCAAAGGCAAATCTGGCGTGAATCGCTCGCCGGCATAAACAACTCGATCGACGGGCAGATCGACGAGCTGGTGCAGCAGTTCAACCTCGGACCGGCCGCGATTCCAAAAGCAGTAGCTGCGGCGGTAGCGAGAGCGTGCCGGCGGGACGAAGAATTTCTGCTGCGTGCTGACGACCTCTGGCAGACGTGCCGCGATCAAGTGGGACGCGATCTAAACAGCCTGGCCCAACACCTGCAGCCTGCTTACACCTGGGACGACATCGTCGTCTCTGACGATCTCATGAGCCAGTTACATGAAATCTCGGACCAGGTAGCGATGCGCGCGGAAGTCTACGATCGCTGGGGCTTCGGAGCGCGACTGCCGCGCGGCCGCGGAATCAGTGCCTTGTTTTCCGGGCCAAGCGGGACCGGCAAGACGATGGCCGCCGAGATCCTCGCCAACGATTTGAAACTGGATCTTTACCGCATCGATCTGGCCGGCGTGGTGAGCAAGTACATCGGGGAAACCGAAAAGAACCTGCGCAACGTGTTCGACGCTGCCGAAGCATCAGGTGCGATTTTGTTCTTCGACGAGGCCGACGCGCTGTTCGGCAAGCGCACCGAAGTTCGCGACAGCCACGATCGTTACGCAAACATTGAAGTCAATTACCTGCTCCAGCGGATGGAAGATTACCGCGGACTGGCCATTCTCTGTACGAATCGCCGCTCGGCGCTCGACCGCGCGTTCATGCGGCGGCTCCGGTTCGTGGTGGAGTTTCCGTTTCCCGACGGAGAAAAACGGCGGCAGATCTGGAGCAAAGTCTTTCCCAAAGACACACCGGTGTCGGGGCTGGACCTCGACGAGCTCGCGCGTCTCGAAATCTCGGGCGGCAACATTCGCAACATCGCGCTGAACGCGGCTTTTCTCGCCGCGCGCGAGCGCACGAGTGTGCAGATGCCGCATCTGCTGCGGGCGGCACGGCGCGAGTACACCAAGATCGACAAACTGCTTACCGAAGCCGAGTTTGGCGCGAACTATCGAATCAGGACCGTATGAGCAAACGAGCAAACATTGTCGAGATTGAAAGCCTGGTGCTGGATGGAGTCGATCATCTTGGCCCGCGGGAAAGGCGCGCGCTGATCGAACGAGAAGTTCGGCGCGCGCTGCGGCCGACGGAGTTGTCGTCGCTACACGACGGTGCGGCGAACGAAGGTGACGTTGCTAACGCGGTCGCTCGTTCGGTTGAACAAGCGATCAGCGCGAGGTGAAGACACTGTCACGAAGAACGAAACGAAGAGATACGAGTCTGCGGCCGGCGGCGCCGGCCTACGGATATTCGAGCGTGCCGAAACCGACGTTCGGCAGCACGCGGCGTAATGCGAGTAATCAATCGATGCAGCGGTTACTGAGCCAAAACAATTCGAGCATCCACCGCGCCGATTACAGGTACCAGCAGGCGCCGGTTGGGACTGCAGCTCCAGCAGCAGCGGCCCCGGCGCCTCCAGGTTCGGTGATTAACGAGCGCATCGATGTTCGCGCGCAGTTTGCTTTGACCCGGCTCTTCAAAGGTCCGGCGGATGACGCGAAAGATGCTGTCGAGCTGTTCAATGACGTCGACAGCGGAAAGATCAAAGGCATCTTCGGTGATGATTTGGCGATAGCGGCAAAGCTCGCCGCCAAGCGCGGAACTGTCCGATGGAAGTTGGTACCGGATGGACAGGATGCCGTCATGCTGACGGATGATCCGGCGGATACGCCCGTGCTTATCTTCAAGGAGTCAGCGGCCACGAAACCGCGTCTGGACCAGGCGCTGCTCACCGTCTACCGCGCGCACAAAGCCGCCGCAGCGCCCGCGCCGGCGACACCGGCCAATTCAACGACACCGATCGTCATCCCACCCGGACACCCGAGATTCACTGCCGATGGCAGTCCGAACGCCCGGCCCTCTAAAACAATCGTGCGCGATGGCGATGAAATCGACACGCGCGACGATCTGCTAACTTTCGATTGGACGGCCCAGGTAAAAACAGATCAGCCGAGTTCGGAGTGTTTTGAAGTCGGGTTTCTGCAAACGGTGACCAAGAGCGCCGTGTTTGCCGATTACTCCTCAGGACCGAATGACACAGCCCCGGGTTTATGCATGCCTTTCTTGTCGCGGATCCCCATCCGTGACGGATTTGCAGCGTCTCCAGTTTGGTTCATCGGACCCAACTCCAAGGGGATCGGGTTCAACGTGATCGGCACCTGCAAAATCAACGATCCAAATATTCCGTTTCAGCCGCTTCCGAGTTCGCAGGCTGGAGTGACGACGGTTGATAAGCCGGGTGGACCATTCGACATTCACCATCCGAATGACAATACCAAAGAGCTGCGGCAGGTCTCTGAAGATCTCGAGTTCAAAGTCTGGCTGGCTGCTCGCCGCAAGAGCGATCCCCAGCGCAGTTTGAGCTCGTATCAATTCATCAAGAACGCCACCTGGATTGTGGAAAGGACCGCCGAATTTACTCACGGCGCAGGCGGTCAGTTGAGTTTTCAATTCACGCGGAATGAAACCAAGGTTACCGAGCTTGGAGATGGACAGGGAGGCTCCAGTCCCGACTTGCGTCGCGAAACAGCGAATTCGGAGTCCAAGATAATTTGCGTGCCTTGATATTGAGTAGAGGCTGTTATGGAGAGACAAGGACTTAGGGTCGCACAAACGCGGAACGAACCAGCAGCGAGTAGCTCGCGCGCTCGGACAGCGCGCGAAAGCTCACTGCGCCCGCCCACGAGTAACCACGCCATGCAGCAACTGCTGCAGTCGGGCAAGATTCAGCCAAAACTCACGATTAGTCAGCCCGGTGACGAGTTAGAACAGGAGGCCGATCGCATCGCTGAAACCGTGGGCGGCGGCGGCATGGCGATCACTGCTAATGACAAGCCCATAGGAGGAGGAGCACCAGCGCCTTCGGTGCAGCGGATGTGTACGGAGTGCGAGGAGGAGGAGTTACAGCGGAAAGAGCGTGGGCCGATTACGGAAACGGCGCCGCCAGAAGCGGACATAAATCGTCTGCAGCATGGCGGAGAGCCGCTCTCGGAAGCCGCGCGAGCTTATTTCGAGCCGCGATTCGGCCGCGATTTCAGCGACGTGCGAATTCATACCGGTGCCGCTGCGTCGCAGGCGGCGGACTCGATAAACGCGCTGGCTTACACCAGGGATCGAAACATCGTCTTTGGCGACGGGCAATATCAACCGCACACGACTGCAGGACAGCGACTGTTAGCGCATGAACTCGCGCATGTGGTCCAGCAAAGTGGCGGCGCGACCGGACTGGCGCGAAGTCCACAAGCCGATTTAGTGCAGCGGGCCTGCGGTAATACTGCTATCGGCACTCCGGCTGGATGCACACCGGACACAAGCGATCCCGTAGGTGATCTCATCTTGTTTCGGTTTGACTGCGACGAATTCTCTCCAGCGACGGAAGAGCAGAGAGTGATTGATTTCGCCGACTCGATGACGGCCGACGACCGCGTGGCAGTGCATGGATTCGCCAGTATTGATGGCGATGCTGCTTACAACCATCGGTTGTCATGTGCTCGCGCCTTGAGGGTTGTCGACGTTCTCACTGCTCACGGAATAGCTGCCAGCCAGATCGATACGTTCGAGCACGGCGGTACCGCCGGACCGGCAGTCACGCGCCGCAGCGTGGTGCTGTCACGCGATCCCGCCGTCAGCCGGCCGAGCGTGCCGCAGTTAACCGCGAACATACAGACAGGACCGAATGCAGGTAATTGCGGCAGCGAGCTCTTCGTCATCCGGTGGTCGCTTTCCCGAAATTCTGATGCGACGGACGGAGGGTTTGTCATTCAGGATGTCACTTTCAATTGGAACGTGACGGACTGCACCGGCGCGGCGATCCCCACACCGCCTTTCACCAGTCCTTTACATTATTTTGAGGCTTGGCGGGTTCCGGCCGGAACCAATACTCCCAACGCCACGGCCTTCACCGTAAATACGGACCAATTCTTCTGGCCCAACGCTGCACCCTGGGCCGGCCCATGTAGCGATGGAACGGTGACGATTACGGCCACCGCTCGCTATCACGATGGAGTTGCGGTTGCGTCGCTACCCGCGCACATGACTCCGTTCAATGCAAGTACCTTTGCCAACGATCTTCCGGCCAGCCTGACGGATCCGGCCCTGGCGGGAAACGTTTCGCGACCGGTGGCTCATTCGCTTCGGTTCCATTGGAACTGCTGCCCATGCTCTTCGAGCCCAACTATTGTTGATTCGCACGTGCCGTAACAACAACCGATACGGCGGAAGTAGGTGAAGACATTGCCGGCAATGGCCAAACAGAACGCCGTGCAGACTAGCGTGGCCCGACCTGCGAGTGCGGCTACACAGGCGCGGTCTCCGTCGCCGCTGCCACACGCCGTGAGTAATCAGACGATTCAGCGCTTGCTTACTACGGGCGATGTGCAAGCAAAGCTTTCGCTCAACACTCCGGACGATCCATTTGAGCGAGAAGCGGATTGCGTCGCCGATCAGGTCATGCGAATGGTGGGTACTGCTCCCGCTGAACCACCGCCCTGGATCCAGCGAACGTGCAATTCGTGCGCGGAGGAATTAAAGGAACAGCCGGTTCAGCGGATGTGCGATGAGTGCGAGGAAGAATTGCACCGCAAAGAAAGCAACGACGTCGAGCCCGAGATGACCACCGCTGTCGAGTCGCAGATTTTAGCCTTGCAAAGTGGCGGCGAGCCGCTCGCGGCAGAAGCTCGATCGTTTTTCGAACAACGCTTCGACCACGACTTCGGCGACGTTCGAGTTCACACCGGGGGACTTGCCGCGGACACGGCGCAGTCAGTCAACGCCCTCGCTTACACCCGAGGAAGTCACATTGTTTTTGGACGTGGGCAATACCAAACAAATACAACGGCAGGCCGCAGGCTGCTGGCGCACGAACTGACACACGTTGTGCAACAGTCGGGCGGCGCCCTGGGACGTATTCAGCGGGCGACGTGTCCAACGGCGCCAACCGGAATTGCTGACAAACCTGTTCCCGCCTCGAAGGAATGTACACAGCGAGACGACCCCGTCAACGGAGCCACGTTCCTTTTCTGCGCTGACAGCGATCGGATGACGGATGCGAGCGAAGCCTTGCTGCCCATGTACATGAATCTTCTGAAAATGCTCAGTGTGGTTGAGGTCCACGGCTACGCCAGCACCGATGGCCCAGCGGGCAGAGAAGTTCCCTACAATCTGAATCTATCATGCATACGGGCCAACCGCGCCGCCGACATGTTGGTGAGCCAGGGAATCGCCCAGTCCAAGATCCGCACGTTCAAACACGGAGGGACAACCGCATTTGGCTCAACCGAGCAGAACCGGGTGGTCGCGATTCCCGTTCCGAATGTTCACAGATTTCATATGTCGGCAGTGAGTATGCTGGCCTGTGCGCCGTGTAATCCATTTAGCGACGACGGATTGCAAGCGGTGAACCCACCAGATGACGAATCAGGAATCAATACCGTTCGTCAGAGACACTGGATGTCTGCCGAAATCCTGTCAGTGGACGGACTCCATATTGATCCAGGAAGCCCCGGATTAACTGGCTCGTCGAAAACTCTCGGCACCAGTGGTTACTGCGGCGGGCACTTCCCGGCGTTTCAGGTGTCTTACACGCCGCCAAGCGGCGCCGGCGTAGGAATCAGCGATCCGGTGCATGGAGAAGGTCTGGAATGGACCAGCGAATTGCACAGTCGGCTGGGCGCGGTCGTGCCCTGCACACTCTATAACCCTGTTGGGCCCAGCGCTCCCTGCGGAAATCTTGGTCCCAACACCCGCATTCCCGCCATTGGTAATGAGTTCTTTATGCGGCTGTACGCCGATGGGACCACCGAGAGTGGATTCAAGGCAGCCAGCAAGTTTCCGTTTCATTATCTCTACGAACGTGGGGTGCTGAAGAAACACCGCGGGTCACCAGTTCATCCCGAAGTGGATTTCCACAGTTGGACAACGTCAACCGGTGTATCTGAGGACGATGCGCTTACGGGATTCAAAGCGCTCCGGGCTGCTTGCTGCAATCCACCGATTGGCTGTTGGTGTGTTTGTCGCAATGGAGAGACCGAACTGGGTGAGGTTCCGGAGGATGTGCCGGGAGAGATAGGCAAGAGCGATTTCCTAATCGCGTGTGGTTTGTGGGCGCTCAAGATGAAGGCCAGCGATTGCCCCGATCCATGCGGCACCATGGGAACACCGTGTGACACCCTGACTTTGCCAGCGAATCCATGAGAGCCGCTGTCCAGAGGTAAAAAATGTCGTCTGAATTTCCGAGAAGTCCAAAACTACTGAAAGGCGCGCTGGTCGTCTTCCAGTCGCAAAAGATTGGTCCGCCGCCGACGGTAATCGTCTTTCAGTACAACCCGGATCAGGTCAGCCGTTCGCTGGCACACCGATCAGCCCCGCCCGATCCGAGCAGCGTCGGCGGCGCGCGCGAGGACGTGTTTCGCGTGCTTGGGCCACCGGTGGAAACGATCACTGTTTCGGTCGAGCTGGACGCGGCCGATCAACTCGAGCAGCCCGATCGCAACCCCGAAGTCGTCGCCGCCGGCTTACACCCGGCACTCGCCGCGCTCGAGTTGTTGTTGTACCCGTCCAGCACGCAGGTGTTGCTGAACCGCACCCTGGCGCAGGCGGGAAAAGCGCAAATCTGTCCGGCAGATTTACCGCTGACTTTGCTGGTGTGGGGTAAGTCTCGCGTCGTGCCGGTGCGCCTGATGTCTTTCTCGATTACCGAAGAGGCTTTCGATCCCGCGCTCAATCCGATTCGTGCCAAGGTCGATCTCGGGATGCGCGTGCTGACCTACATGGAGCTGAAAGAAGACACGATCGGGTTCGGCGCCTACATCGCTTATCAAACGCAAAAGGAAGTGCTGGCGCGGCTCGTTCGTCCCGGCGAGGCCGCGGGCGCGATTCGCGGACTGCTTCCACTTTAAGGAGCCTGAATGTTTTTCAAAGGCAGCCGATACGAAAACGTTGCGACCGACACGTTCACCGACGCGTTGGCCCATGCGATCAAGTTCAAGCGCATACGCTTCATTCCTGATACGCCGGCGCAACTCGCGGTGATCGTTAACCAGGGCGAACGACTCGATCACATCGCCCACCGGATCTACCAGGACCCCGAGCTTTTCTGGCGCATCTGCGACGCAAACTTTGCCTTGCGTCCCGATGACCTGGTTTCAGAACCAGGGCGCGCCATCAAGGTTCCACCGGCGGAGGGATGAGGAATGCCGGCGGTTAGTTACACATTGACGATTGGCGGATTGCCGGCCGGTGAGGATCTGTTGGCAGCGATTCAGCAGATCGAAGTCGAGGACCACGCCAGCATGGCTGACATGGTTCGCCTGCGCGTGGTGATGGGTGTCGCGGACGGGTGCTCGGGCTGGTCGTTTGTTGACGACGACATCTTCGAGCGTTTGGCGAAGATTCAGATCAAGGTCGCGGTCGGCAGTGGCCTCGAAGAGACGTTGATGAACGCCAACATAATCGAAACGAACGCCACTTTTGCGAATCAACCCGGGACTTCGATTCTCAACGTGGTGGCAATGGATCCGACGGTGCTGATGAATCTCAAGCAAGTCGTAAAGCCCTGGCCCAACCGCTCCGACAGCGACGTCGCACAGGAGATCTTTTCCGCGCCTGAATACGGCTTCGCCCCCATCGTCGACACGACCAACTGGAGACGGCAGGAGAACCAGGAAACGTTGATCCAGCGCGGCAGTGACATTCAGTTTTTGCAGGAGCTGGCGCGGCGAAACGGTTTTGAAGTCTACATCGAAACGAATGGCGCCACCGGCGTGATCGAAGGCCACTTTCACGCGCCGCGTCTCGACCTGCCGCCGCAAGGCGTGCTGTCAGTGAACATGCGAGACGCCACCAACGTGAATAGCTTCAACGCGAGCTTCGACATGCTGCGGCCGTCAACAGTGCAAACACGCAACATCGATATCAATTCGCGCGAGACGCAGCAATCGCAAGTGAACAGCTCGAGCTCGACTGCGCTCGGACGCAACACTGCGCTCACCAGTCAACAACCGCGCGTCATCCTGCCGGCAGGCACCGGTCTTGCTCGCACCGGAGAACAGCAACCGTACGCGCAGGCGCTGGCTGATGAATCAGCACTGGCCATCACTGCTAACGGCGAGCTGAACACCGCCGCGTACGGTGCAGTCATGCGCGCGAAACGGCCGATCGCCGTGCGCGGCGCGGGGAAACAGTTTAGTGGCACCTATTACGTGGAACGCGTGCTCCACGTCCTCACCGCTGACTCCTACAAACAGAACTTCACGCTGCGACGCAACGCTCTTGGCCTGACAAACAGAGAATCGTTCGTACCCAGCACTGCGCTGCCGGCCTGAGGAACCAATTTATGACGGCTGATGTCGACATACTTACACCCGACGACTCGCAAACGAACCGCTTCTTCGGCAAGTTTCGCGGCACCGTCAGCGACAACCAGGATCCGTCCAGTCTCGGCCGTATCAAGGCCCGGGTGCCGCAAGTGCTGCAGGACGTGGAGACGGGTTGGGCCACGCCCGCTCTGCCGTATTCGGGAAACGGTGTCGGCGTTTACACGATTCCCGCGGTTGGTGCGGGCGTGTGGATTGAGTTTGAGGCAGGAGACGTGTCGCATCCGATCTGGACCGGTTGCTGGTGGGGCGATAACCAGTTGCCAAAAGACGAGACCGGCTCAGCCACCACTCCCGATCGCAAGATCATCCGCACCGAACAGGGACTGCTGCTCTCTTTGGACGACGGCGGTAAAACGATCGCGTTGAGCGATGCGAACGGCAACAACCTGCTGAAGTTTCAGATCGATCAGGGCGAGATAAAAATGCAGGCCGGGTCGAAGGTGGTGGTTGAAGCGCCGCAGATCGAGTTGGTCCAGAACGCAACTCACCCGCTCGTCTTCGGCGATAACCTGCTCCAGTATCTGAATCAACTCGTCACTACCTTCAACACGCACATCCATCCGGGCGAGCTGGCGCTGGGGTTTATTCCGATTACGCCGGCGACACCGGTGGCGCCCTTTCCGCCGGCAACGCCGAGCCTGCTATCAACCAGAGTGAAATGCGGTTAGCGAAACATGACCACACCAGCGAACAGGATTTATGCCGGCACGCTCGCGGATTTTGACGACAGTCTGGCCCAGGAAATCGAAATCGCGATGAACGCACTGTCGGGCCCGCTGCCTTCGGCGCCGCAGAAAGTGGTCGACGAGCGCCGGAAGCTCTTCATCGCGATTGCCAACGGAGTGATCAGGCACCTCCAGAAACATCAGGCTGCGGTGGAGATCACGCTGGATGGAGTAGGCAATCACGTCACGACGATCAGAGTGAGGACTTAAGATGCCGCTCTTCTTCGATTTTCCTTTTCACATCGACGGCCGCGGCCGGTCGGCTGAGACCGAAGAGGACGAGCACATCCGCGACATGATCATGCAGGTGCTTTTTACGAACCCGGGTGAACGCGTCAATCGACCCGACTTTGGTTGCGGCATCAAGCAGCTCGTCTTCATGCCCAACAGCGACGCGCTGGCGACCGCGACGCAGTTTTTGATTCAGGGCGCGCTGCAGCGGTGGTTGGAATCAGTGATTCAGGTTGAGTCCGTCGAAGTGGAAGCGGTGGATTCCGAACTGCGCGTGTCACTGGTTTACAGCAAACGTTCGGGTGGCGGTCTGCGCCGCGAAGTGTTCACTCCGGGCGGAGTGGTTTAGGAAACACGAGATGCCATCGATCATCGATTTCGGTTCGATCTGCCGCGATGCGCAACGGCGCGCCGATATTCTTGCGCATCCCGTGCTGAACGGCATCGACTTCGTCGAATATGAGCGACGGCCACTCGCGCTTCACCCACACGTTCTCGTCGTCACTTTCCTCAAGCCGCTGCCCGATCCGCCGAATTCGAATCCTGACGGCGCGTATGGATTGACGTTGCCCGCGGGCCTCGCGCTGATCGTGATTTTGGGTGGAACACGCATCGTCAACATCCGCCCGCTCGAGGTAAGACTGGTTGGTCCGAGGCTCGAGATCGACGTCAGCGATGAAGGCGACTTTTCGAATTACACGCTGGCATTGGGTTGGAGCTTGCAGCCTGACGGCACGTACCAGCAGCAGATTGCGCAGCTCGATCCGCAGTTCTCGATTGTCTCAGTCAATTTCAAGGCGAGCTGCCCGACGGATTTTGATTGCCGCCAGTTGCAGATCTGCCCGCCCGAGAGGCCGATCGAGCCGGTCATTGATTATCTCGCGAAGGACTACGCGAGTTTCCGCCGGCTGCTCATCGATCTGATTCCGCAGCTCAATCCGGCGTGGCTGGAGCGCAATCCATCCGACCTGGGAATCGCACTGCTCGAGTTGTTTGCTTATGAAGGCGACAACCTGAGCTACTTCCAGGACGCAGTCGCGAACGAAATTTATCTTGATACTGCTCGGCAGCGACCGTCCGCGAAAAAACACGCGCGCCTGATCGACTACGCCATGCATGACGGGCGAAACGCGTGGGCCTTCGTCCATTTTCAAACCAGCAGCACCGGAACCGTTCCACTGGGAACGAAGATCCTGAGCCGGGTCACGCGGCCACTGCGTTCGCGATCGCTGCCGCCCGGCGTAGTTATTCCCGAAATCGATCTGCCGTCCGAATCATTTGCGACAGATCCCGCGCTGGCGCAGGTTCGCGTCTTCGAGACCACTTTCGAACTGTCAGTCAACCAGCTCAACAACGAGATCTTTCTACACGCCTGGGGAAACCTTGAATGCTGCCTGCCGCAAGGGACGCGAGTCGCCTATCTCTACGTGTTGCGTCCGGCCGCGGGCGGCGAATTTCAGGCTGACTTGCCGGTCTTGAAAGCGGGAGATTTTCTGCTGCTCGAGGAAGTGAAAGGACCGAAGACCGGCGCCGATGCCGACGCCGATCCGCTGCACCGCCAGGTGGTCCAGCTCGAAAGCGTCAAGCCGCTCACAGATCCTGCGTACAAAGACCGGTTGACGGCCGCGCGAGAACTGCAAGTGTTTCAAGCCGGCGACACGGCGCTGCCGTTGCTGCAAGTGACCTGGCGGCGCGTCGACGCGCTGCGCTTTCCGATGTGTCTTTCGGCGCAGATGCCGAAAAGAGATCCGTTTCGGAATGTTTCAGTCGCGCGCGGCAACATCGTTCTTGCCGATCACGGCCGCACGACGCAGGAAACGATCGGCAACGTAAAAGTCCCCGCCGACAAAATATTCAGGTTCACTCTGCAGGACGGTCCTTTGACGATGCAGTGCCAGCCGGACACGGTGAGTTACGACCTCGTCACCGGCCGCATCAACTCGCCTCGCACTGATCTGACTTGCCCCGTTCGTAAAGCCAAACCGGCAATCGCGCTGCTGATCGATTTCCCGGGAATTACCGGACGGTTGTGGGAGCCGGTCCCGGATCTGCTCAGCAGTCCTGAATCCGCCGAAGAGTTCACGGTGGAAGTCGGCAACGACGGCCGGCCTACAGTTCGCTTCGGCGACGACGAGTACGGCCGGCGTCCAGTGGGCGCGACGTCGATCACGGCCGTGTATCGCATCGGCAACGGAGTGGCGGGAAATGTCGGCGCCGAATCGCTCGCGCACGTGGTCCAGCCAACGGTCGCGCCGGGTTTTCCGGCCATCAACATCATCCGCAATCCGCTTTCCGCGAGCGACGGCGTCGACGCGGAGACGAATGAACAGGTGCGCCAGTTTGCGCCCGCCGAGTTTCGCGCCGAGCAGTTTCGAGCGGTGGTGGAAAGTGATTATTCCGCGGCCGCGAAGAAGCTGCCGGAAGTCGCGGGCGCGGTTGCGAGTTTTCGCTGGACCGGAAGCTGGTACACGGTTTTTGTCGGCATCGATCCACGCGATCCAGACGACCTGATTACCGAGCCCGGCGGACGCACGCGACTAGTACCAACGTTTGCTACGCACATTCGAAACTTTCTCACCACCTACAAACTGGCCGGCTACGATCTCGAGATCCGCTCAGCTGAGTACGTTCCGCTGGAGCTCGCTTTCGAGTTGTGCGTCAAGCCTGATTACTTCCGCGGCGACGTAGCCGAAGCCGTTCGTCTGGCGCTCAGCAACCATGTGAATCCCGACGGCAGCCTGGGCTTCTTTCATCCGGACAATTTCACCTTCGCGCAGGCCGTTTACCTCAGCCGGATTTACGCCGCGATCGAGGCGGTGCAGGGAGTCGAATCGGCGTTCGTCACCATCTTTCGCCGGTTTGGAAAGAGCGACAACGGCGAACTGCAATCGGGAATTCTGCCGATCGGCGCGTGGGAAATCGCGCGGCTCGACAACGATCCCGGATTTCAGGAGAACGGCGTGCTGCGCATTACTTCGGGAGGTGGGAAGTGAACGCCAATACGTGTGGCTGCTGCGAGCTTCCAGCCCAAACACCAGCGATCGCGTCAAACCGTCCCGGGCTCTCGGCGATCGTGTTCCGCGTCGGCACGTATTCCAGCTTTCGTCTTTCGATGCTGCAACGCATCGCCGGCACGCCGGCGCTTTCGGCTTTGCAAACGCGCCGCGATGACGATTACGCGATCACGCTGCTGGACATGTGGGCCACCGTGGCCGACGTGCTGACGTTTTACCAGGAGCGCATCGCCAACGAGAGTTACCTGCGCACGGCGCTGCAACGCGATTCGATTCTGCGAATGGCGCGGATGCTCGATTATCATCTGCGGCCCGGCATTGCGGCCACGACGTTTCTCGCTTTTACGCTCGACCAGAATTCCAGTCTCAAGATTCCCGTCGGACTGCGCGTGCAGAGCGTTCCGGCGGAGAACGAACAGCCGCAGATTTTCGAAACGCTGGAGTCGATCGTCGCGGATTCCAAACTCAACAGCAGCCGCCTCCTGCCGGTACCGGAAGCGTTCAACCCGCTCGCGAAGGGCAGCACGTCAGGTTTGTTGGCTCCGGGACCGGAGGGACTCGAGTCCGCGGCGGCGATTTCACCGGGCACTCGTCTCATCCTCTTCAATCCCGGACTCGAAGAGCTCGTCGTGCGTGAGAAGCGCGTCGAAGAAGAGCGCATCACGCTCGTTTGGTCCGGCGCGATCCAGAATCCTGACTGGACTTTCACGTCAGACTTGCGCGCCTTCAATCGCACCTTCCGCGTTTTCGGCTACAACACCGCGCGCCAATACATGGAAGTGCAGGAGCCTGCGCCCGGAAACTTCGTGTGGTTGCAACGGACGCTGACCGATGCGCATTACGCTTACACCTATCCGGCCACCGGCGTGTTGGAATTGGACTCGAAGTACGAAGGCATCGTCGCCGGTTCGCAGTTGCTGATCTCACAAGCAGACCCGCCGTCGAACCAACTGGTAACCGTGAAGGCAGTGAACCAGGGACAAGCAACCTTCGGCTTTCCTGGTGCGGCGACGCCGGCGGTGCAGGACACCGTGACGCGCGTGACGATCTCTCCCGCGCCTGCGATTACGGATCGACGTGAAACCGTGATCTATGAAATCACCAGTCCGTCCCTTCGTTTTTGGGGCTACCGTTATCCCGAGAAAATCAGCGGCGACACGGTTTACGTTCCGGCTCGCCGCGTCGACGCCGACAATGTCGAGATCGGCCGCGGAATCGAAAACAACGCTTTCACCGCGGGTACGCAGGTTTCGCTGAAGAGCATTGAAAAAGGGCGCAGGGTAATTCTTCGTGACGCGACCCACGAACCGGTGTTAGCGAAAGTGACGAGCGTCGCGGCGATCGGGTTGGACGTGTCCTTTAACACAACTGCCGACGATCTCACCACCGCGCTCGAGTTGCGCTTGACTTCCGACGACGCCGAACAGTTGACGGGCTTGCGATCGTCGCGCCTGCCCGCATCATTCACCCTCACCAGCAGCACGCGTCAGTTGAGCGTGACCATCGGCAACTTGCCGCCGCGAATTATCACGTTAGCCGCGGCGCCGACGAGCGTTACGATGGCCGCCACTCAGCTCCGCAACAGTCTCACGTCATCTCTGCCGCTGGTGCCGGAGTTCGCGCAAGCGATCGTGCGTCCAGCGGGAAATAACCTGCTGATCTTTCCGGGAGTTCGTGGTTTGCCAATCACGTTTGGGACCACGCCTGAGGACACCACGACGGCGAGCGAATTGGGTTTGACTGCGCCCGGCGCATTCAGAATCGATGCGCTGTTGTCCGGTGAACTGTCGCCGTTTCCGACCATCACCAATCCGCTGCGGGAACTGCTGGTGACGTTTGGACCGATTGGCCCGCGCAAGTTGACGCTTGGCCCGATGCCCGATTTGTTCAGCGCCCTCGGAGAGTTGCAGTTTGGCATTGCCGATGCGGATCCGTCGCCGGCATTTAATCGTGTACGCGTTTCGGCGTTGCCGGGAACACAGCGGATTCTGATCGTGCCCGGCACCGGCGAGTCGTCAATCAGGGACTATCTTGCGATCACGCTGCAACCCGAAACACCGCTGTCGCTCGATGCGGCGTCCGCAGTGTTGTTGGGAAACGTGGCGTTCGCCAGCCACGGCGAAAAGGTGAAAGACGAGGTGTTGGGCGATGGTGATGCCTCCGTAGCGTTTCAGAAATTTGAGCTACAGAAGACCCCGTTGACTTACGTTCCCGCTGCCGGCCCTGGCGGCACGGATTCTTCGCTCGACGTGTTTGTTAATGACGTGTTGTGGAGCGAGGTCCCGAGTCTATTTGGCCATGGCCCAACCGATCAGGTTTACACCACTCGGCTCGCGGACGACGGCAAAGTCACGGTCGGCTTCGGCGACGGACGCGCCGGATCGCGGCTGCCTTCGGGACGCGGCAACGTTGTCGCCGATTACCGCAAAGGCTCCGGCTTGGCCGGACGTGTCACTACCGGCTCACTGAGAAATCCCTTGGATCTGCCGGTGGGTCTCAAGTCAGCCGGCAATCCCTTTCCGGCCACGGGCGGCGCCGATCCGGAGTCGATCGAACAAGCGCGCGAGAACGCGCCCACAACGGTGCGCACCTTCGGCCGCGCTGTTTCGCTTCGTGATTTTGAAGATCTCGCGCGTGCTTCGGGCGAGGTCGCCAAGGCGCTGGCAACGTGGGTGTGGAATCGTGAAGCGCGCGCCGTACACCTGACTGTTGCCGCACAAGGCGGACAGCTTTTCAGTCCGACCGATCTGGCCCGCATCTACGCCGGCCTCACCGCGCAACGCGATCCGAATCACGCGCTGTTTCTCGACAACTACAGCGAAGTACCTTTGGTCGTTACCGCCACTGTGCGAGTCGAGCCGAACCGCATCGCCGGCAAAGTCGGAGCAGCGGCGCGCGAAGCGCTGTTGTCCGCCCTGTCGTTCGATTCATTGCGGTTTGGCCAGCCGGTTTCACTCAGCGACGTGTACGCGGTGTTGCAGGACGTCGACGGGGTGAGCTCGGTCGACATCGATCAGTTTCAGTTCAAGGACCAGTCAGCAGCATTTCTCGCCGCGCGCGGCGCGACGGCGGATCCCGTGCAACGCACGCTGCGAATCTTTTCTGCGCGGCCCAACGTGGTTCCGATGCCGCCCGCGCTTCCGGCTGAACTCGCGACCGTCGAGGCGCCCGCAGACGACATCAAGATCGTTACCTCCGGAGGACTGCCGGACTAGCAGGTGGATATGAGCAACGGTAATGGCGATCAGGATCGGCTCTTCAATCTCATGCCCGTCGTCTATCGCGAGCGCGACGAGCAGGAGGGATTTCCGCTGCGCGACCTGCTGCGGCTGGTCACGGAGCAGGCCGACATCGTCAACTCCGACATTCAACTGCTGTGGGACAACTTCTTCATCGAGACGTGCGAGCGCTGGGCCATCCCTTACATCGGCGATCTGGTCAGCAACAACCTGCTGAACGACGCGCAAAACCTCAAGTCGCCGGACACTGCGCGCGCGCTTTTTCCCGATCTCAAAGGCCCTGACCTGAGACCGCTGAACGCGATTCGCACGCGGGCGGACGTCGCCAAAACGATTTACTACCGGCGTCGCAAGGGCACGCTGCCGATGCTCGAAGAGCTGGCGCGCGACGTCACGGGTTGGGCCTCGCACGCGGTCGAGTTTTTCGAGCTGCTCATCTGGAACCAGAACCTGAATCACCTGCGCCTGCACAGCACAGGCACTCCGGACGTGCGCAGCCCGGAAGCAATCGACCGTCTGAACACTGCGTTTGATTTCATGAGCCACACGGTGGACGTGCGTTATCCGGTCCAGGATGAGGGTTGGTACAACATCCGGAACATCGGGTTCTTTTTGTGGCGGCTGAAGAGTTATCAGATCATCAACAGCGCCGCGCGGCAGGGAACACAACCGTGGCAGTTTTATTTCAGCCCGCTCGGAAACCCGGCCCCGTTGTTCTCACGCTTTCGCCGTGAGGGAGATGAAGCGGGACTGGCGACGGAGTTTCACGTTCCGGGACCAATCCGTCCGGCGGCGTTTTTCAAAGAGCCGGACCAGTTTTACGGGCTTACCTCCACCGACAGTTTCGTCATCATCCGCGACGGCACGCCGGTGCCGCTGGCTCAGATCCGCTGTCGAAACCTGGCCACGTGGTCGCAACCTTCCGGGAACATCGTCGGCGTGGACGTGCGCACCGGACGAATCGCATTTGGTCCGGCGTTCGTTCCCGCCGTGGGCGTCGACGTGAATTACCACTACGGGTTCAGCGCCGATGCCGGCGGCGGTCCTTATCAGCGAGCGAAGTGGCTGGTGGATGACAAGGTCGATCTCTCGCCCGCGCCGCCGCCGCTGCTGCTGTCGGTGCTTGAAGGCGCCGCCGCGCCGCGCTTCCCGAGTCTGAACGCCGCCGTCAACGAATGGATCATTCGCGGCCGTCCGAACGCCATCATTACGATCGAAGACAATCGAAGTTATCCGCTCGCTTCGCCGCTGGAACTGGCCAACGACCGTTTCCTTGTGATTCAGGCGAATGACGGCGTGCGCCCGCACATTCAGCCGCAGGGAAGAGAACTAACAATCAACGGCAATCATCCCGGCTCGCAGCTAACTCTCAGCGGACTACTCTTTGAAGGCGGCATCAACGTAACGGGCGTGATGCAACGGCTGCGGTTGTTGCACACGACGCTGGTGCCCGGGCGCGCTCTGAACGAAGACGGCACGCCGGCCACGCTCAATCCGAGTGTGGTAGTTGCCGGTGTGGACGGCGCCGGCGCAACTATCAATGCGTCTTTTCGTCTGCAAATTGCTTTCAGCATCACCGGCCCACTGCGACTACCAAACCAAGCTGACAGCCTGGTGCTGCTCGATTCGATCGTCGATGGATTGGGCGGCACGGCGATCAGCGAAACCGGTACGAACGATCAACCCGGGCCGCCCGGAACGCTCGAACGCGTCACCATCTTCGGCGCGTCTTTCTTCCGCAAGCTTCCGCTGGCGAGTGAAGTCATCTTCACCGGGCGTGTGTTTGTCGATCAGACGCAGGAAGGCTGCGTGCGCTTTAGTTTTGTCACGCTCGACTCCGAGACGCCGCGGCGTCATCGTTGTCAGCCCGAGCTCGAGATTGCCCGTCTGATCGAGCAGGCGCAAAAGCTTGGTCCAGTCACGGCGGCGCAGCGCGCGGCGATTACCGCGCGGGTGAGGGCGCGCGTCGTGCCGTCATTCACTTCCATTCATTACGGCGACCCCGGATACGCGCAACTCCACCTCAAATCTCCCATCGAGATTCGCACCGGAGCTGAAGACGGGTCGGAGATGGGCGTGTTCTGTCATCTCAAACAGCCGCAGCGCGAAACCAATCTGCGGATTCGCCTGGAAGAGTATCTGCCCTTCGGATTGGATCCGGGAATTATTTATGTCACCTGACTAGGAGGCCATCATGGCTGGCGACTACACGCGGTTCACCTTCAAACCGCAGCGAGACTATTCGGGAGTTTTCAAACAGCAGGGCCGAGTGGATCTCGATGCCGATTTCAACGAGTACATCGAGATCATCGATCGCCACTGGCGATCGGAAACGCTCGACATTGTGAATCACTGCGTCGTTCCGAATACCACGCCGGATGCATTCCTGATCACGCCGACGGCGCTCGGCGCCTTCAACATCGGCATCGGCCGCATGTACGTCGATGGCATTCAGGTAGAGAACCATGGCCTGCCGCCGCTGGAGTTTCACGCCGATCTCGGCGACCTGGTCGGCACGACTCAGGTGCCCTACAACAATCAACCATATCTCCCCGCGCCACTGCCGCCGCCGCTCGCCGCTGCTGCCGGAACGACCGATCTCGTTTACATCGATGTGTGGCAACGTGAAGTAACGGTGCTCGAAGATCCTTCACTGCGCGAGATTGCCCTCGGTGGACCAGACACGACCACGCGCATTCAAACAGCCTGGCAAGTACGTGTGCTCGAGAACGTCGGCGATCACGGCTGTGGCGATGACATCGCCGCCTGGGATGCGCTGACTGCGCCTTCTGCCGGAAGACTGACGACGCAGGCCGTCGCGCCACCCGCTTCGGACGATCCGTGCATCATTTCTCCCGCGGGCGGATATCGCGGTCTCGAAAACCGGCTCTATCGGGTCGAGATTCATACGCCCGGACCAATTGGCGGCGGCGCGAAGTTTAAGTGGTCGCGAAACAACGCGACGATCGCGTCTTCTGTTTCTGCGATCCCGTCGGCGACACGAATCACGGTTCAGCAAGTCGGCCGCGATCAAGTGCTGCGGTTCGAGATCGGAAACTTTATCGAAATCACCGACGACTTTCGCGAGTTTCAGGGTTTGACCGGTCACATGGCCCAGATTACGGCCATCGATGAGGCTAACCGCATCGTGGAATTCACTCCCGCCATTCCGGCGGCGATAAACTTCAATCCCGCTGACCCTTCACGGCACACGCGCGTGCGCCGCTGGGACCAGACGATTGGCGTTGATCCAAACGGTTTGCTCGACGTCGTGCCGGGCCTGATCAATATCGAGGACGGAATCCAGGTCCAGTTCAACCTCACTCCCGTGGGTGGCAATTTCAAAGTCGGTGACTTTTGGGTGTTTGCGGCGCGCACCGCCGATGGCACCGTCGACCGCTTGCAACAAGCGCCGCCGCGCGGGATCCTGCACCATTTCTGCCGGTTGGGATTTATTCACTGGGGCGCGAGTATCACCGCGACGACGTTCACTGACTGCCGCGATCACTGGCCGCACGCCTGCGAATGCGACACCTGCACCGTGACCGTCGGCGATGGCGTGGACAGTCACGGCCAGTTTACGGACATACAACAGGCTATCAACGCGCTCGGAAATCGCGGCGGGATTGTGTGTATTGCTCGCGGTTTCTACACGGTGACTGCCGGCCTTTTGCTCGACGCCACCAAGCGCAACGTGATCATTCGTGGCATGGGTCCGGCGACGCGAATCCTGTTTGCGCCGGCGGCCGGCGCCGGACCTCCGGGAGTGTTCCTGACGATCCGCGGCACCGAACAGGTGCGGCTCGAGAACGTGTTCGTCGTAGCAAACAACGCGGAGTCGCTGGTGCGGATCTCGGAGTCGCACTTTGTGCGCATTGAAGATTGTTACCTGATCAATCTTCCGGCGCGGGCGGCGAACCAGCCGGCGCGTGCGGTGGACTTCGATGGGAAGCTCTGTTCGAACTGCGAGATTGTGCGCTGTGGGATGATCGCCGCGATCGCGATTGCTGCGCCGACTGCGGAAGTGCGTCGCCTGGCTGTGCGGCGCAACGATATTCTCGCGCAGCAGATCTCGATCTTTCTAAACCAGGCATTCGATGTCGAGATCGTCGAAAACCGGATGCGTGGCTTACCACGTGAAGGGCTTGGCCCGGCGAATATCACCCGCGCCACGATCGACGCTTTTCAGTTGGCGGTGTGGAATGCTTTTCGGGCGACCGCGGCGCCGAATGATTTCCAGGCTGCCGGGATTTTTGTAGTTGCCGCCAACGGAATGATCGTTTCGCGAAACCTGATCAATGCGCAATTTGGGCTGCTTGCGTTTTTGCTGCTGAACGTGCGCATCGATCAGAACGACATTCTCTCGCTGGTCGGCATGTTCATGATGTTCGGACTGGTAGTGAAGTTTGAGGATAATTTTGTCTTCGGACTGATCGCCGGCATCCTCCACGTCGGTATCACTGCGGATCTGGACTACACCGCGAATGAATTCCTCGGTCTGAATGGGATCCTCTGGATGTCGCTGGCAGAGCTGGTCAAGGTCTTCTCGGCGCTGATCAGTCCGGTATCCACGGGTTTCGCGGGCAGTGTCGTACTCAATAACGTGCTCGGCGTTGTGACGGCCGTGCCCGCCGCCGTCCAGGCGCTCGCTTTCACCTTTGTGGTGAAGATTCATCGCAACGTGTTCGTTTCGTTTTCTCGCGGAATCTTTAAGACGGATGGTGTGCTCAGTGCGGATTTCTCGATCATCGACAATTCGTTTTTCCTCTGTAACATTGCGGGTATCGAATTGGGCGGCGGCGGCAGAAACGCGGTCGCGGTGCTCGGACTTTTACTTCCGTTCATCAGCGTGCGCCATCTGATTCAAAGTAACGCTCTCGCCGTGCGCGGCCGCGGGATCATTTCTTCGGTGATACTCACTCAGGTGGAGCAGAACGAAGTGCAGTGTCCAGCGGTGGGCATTGAGCTTGACGCGCGGCTTTGCAGCGCGCGCGGCAATACCGTGATCGGTCTTCTCAGAGATACCGCGCCGCCGGACCAGGGTTTAGTGATCCTGCATCGCGATGCGAGAGAGGTTACTGTTTCCGGCAATCGTCTGTTCCGCGCGCCCGCTCATGCGATTTTGGTTCGTGACAATCTGCTTGACGTAACTATCGAAGACAATGAGATCGAAAGCGCGGCCCGGTTTGGCATCGGGACGTTCAATGACACGACTTTCCTGAGCCAGGCGAGTATCTCGCGAAATAAGATCAGGCAATGCCGCGGGCTAGTGCCGCCGCCTGCTGCCGGGCAGGTAGCGCCTTTCGGCGGCGCGGTGGTGATAGGCGAAACTGTTCAAGTGCGATTCATCGGTAATATCGTCAGTAACAACACACCGGACATCCAACCTAATCAAGTGCCGCGTTGGTTTGCCGTCTTTTTCGAAGATGCCCGGGAACTCGAGATCAGCGAAAATCAGGTGAGTGAAAACGCGAACGTGGCGAATGCCGCCGTCAGCTCTGTCGGAGCGTTGGGATTGAATAGCGCGGGCGGATTGGTCCGGATTCAGAACAACGTCGTCCGCGACAATGGCGGACGGGCTTTGTTTATGTTCGGAGCCCCCAAGCCACAGGTGCACCGGATCCTGATCCAGAACAATCAAATTACCGGCAACGCGAATTCGACCGGCCTTCTGGTGCTGACGATCAATATAGACTCACTCTCGTTTCAAGGTAACCAGTGTGTGATCACTGATCCGGCGGTAACGAAGGGCCTCGGAGTTGCTCTTTTCGCAACTCGCGCTAACGTTGGCAACAACGTTGTCGACTTGCCTGGTTTAGCGCCCTTGTCCATCAGCGCTCCGGATGCGCTGGTCAATGCAAACTCAGTCAGGGCCGGAGACTTGGCACTGCGAGTGATCGGCACGAATGTCATCGTTACCTCGAATCTAACTACCGGCATATTAGCCGTGGGCGGCGGGCTGTTAGTACGCGCGAATAATATCCCGCTGCCGTAAGCGAGATCGGATTAGTCAAAGGAGGCGCTTATGCGTTCACAATGTGGTCCCCCGGAATTCGACGAGCAGGACTTCAGCAAGTTTGATTTTAGTCGTTGGCATCTCGATGGTCTGACGCTCGACTCAGTCGCCGCCGCGATCGGCGGATTAGCGGAGAAGCTCTTCACGTCAGACGAGTGGCGCAACCAGTTCGAGACCACGCTGCCGGAATTTCAAGGACGCACGCAGGAGTTTTTCAAGCAGCAGTTGCGAGATCTGCAGCAGGAACGCGCCGAGGCGGCCGACGACTTCGAGAAGCGGGCGAAGGCCGCGGAGCAGAGTGCCGATGAGTTTCGCAAGTCGACGGAACTAACGGCTGCGCCTATCGTGCTCGATGCGGTTCCTGAAGTGTTTCAGGGGTCGGTGCGAATCGTTTCCGAGAAGGATCCGCAACTCGGGTTGCCGGGAGTTCGGGTACAGGTGCTCGATCCGAAGAATGAAAAAAGTGTGCTGGTTGACACGACCACCGATCTGAATGGAAACGCGATACTCGCAGTGCCGGCGGAGCTGGCGAAGGAACGAGACGAGCAGGACGTGACCGTGCAGGTGGTTGATGCGACCGGTAAGCCGCTGGCGAGGGTGGCGAAAGCGATTTGCATTCGGGTGGGCCAGACCGAGGAGCGTGTGATCAAAGTTGCGGAGTCGGCGGCGATTGACGAGAACAAGAACCAGGCGCTGGATTTTCGAACTGACCGTGATGCGCGCGCGCGTCAGTTAGCGGCGCGCGGCGATGTTGTGCGGCGAGATGCGAAGCAGGTGTTGGACGTGATCGACTGCCGCGTGCGCGACACGGAAGCGATTATTGACCAGTTGGAGAAGACGGGATCGGTTGAGGTGATATCGCTCGAGCCGGAAGCGTCGCAACCGAAGACGGAGACTGCGCAACCGAAGGCCGATGCCTCGCAACCGAAGGCCGATGCCTCGCAACCGAAGACCGGTACTGTGCAACCTTCATCGCCGGGGGCTTCCTCGTCTCAACCATCATCGCCCACAGCGGCTGCTCCGTCGCAGCCGGCCGCTCCGTCGCAACCGGCATCTCCAACAACGGCTGCTCCGTCTAAACCGGCGCCGCCGAAAGAGTCCGAATCGCCTTCGGATAAAGACGCCGAGCCACCTGAGGATGAGTCGCCACCGCGTCGTCCGCGCGGTCGAAAGCCTCGGTGATCGTGTAGATCCTTTCAGGGCTCGACCAAATCCTTTCAGGAATCGAGGCAGTCCTATCTGGGAACGAGGCAGGTCCTATCAGGGAACGACGAACTCCTATCTGGGACTCCAGCCATCCGGTTCCGGTTTTCTTAAACTTCTTCTTTCGGGCGGTCCGTCCTGTGGGAATCTTCGCGGGTATCTTACCGGTGTCAACGCAACCCATATGGGTGCTGCAAGACCCGGGGTAGGAACTGTCTTCACCGGTGTTAGATTCGCAGTGAGCCACGAAAGCCGCGGGCGGCGTAGTAAGAGTCGGCGCCGTTGTGATACAGGAAGACGGTGTCGTAGCGACGATCGCAAAACAGTGCGCCCCCGAGTTTTCTAATCTCGGAAGGTGTTTGCACCCAGCTCGACGTTTTCAAATCGAAACTTCCGAGTTTCTGCAACTCTCGATATTGTGCTTCGGTTAAGAGCTCAATGCCCATGGCGGCGGCCATGTCCACCGCGCTGTCTTTTGGTTTGTGTTCTTTCCTCGCCTCCAGCGCTTCACGATCGTAACAAACACTTCTGCGACCCTTCGGACTCTCGGCTGAACAATCATAAAAAACGTATTCGCCCGTCTTCTTGTCAAACCCGACGACGTCCGGCTCCCCGCCGGTTCTTTCCATTTCGCCGAGCGGCCACAGTTTTTCGGGACTGGCTTCCAGCTTTGCCTGCACCTTGGACCACTCGAGACCTTTGTGGCGGTTCATGTTTTTGTCGAAACGGGCTTTCAGTGCGGTGAGCAGTTCGTTAGTTTGTTGTGGTGACAAGTTCCTGCTTCTATTTTTGTTCATACTGTTCATTTCGACAGAGGAACATCTCGAAATTCAACTTTGAAGTGGTTAATTATCCCTTGATCGAAGCGATTGAATTGCATTTTTAGGGAGGCGATTTTCGTCGCCTGAGACGAGGCGTTGTCGAAAACAATTCGCGATTTGGTGGGCACGTTCGCAACAATGATAGCGTCGTCAAAGCCATTCCGGTTGGCGATTCGGATACTTGTAGCCATGTAAGTACCACCAAGATTATCGATGAGGCCGGCGCCACCGACGAGGTTATCGTAAGAGAACATGCGATCGCTGTCGTTATTTGTGATTGTTAGATCGCACACGATTGTGGTGCCCGACAAGCGGCAGTCATCAAGATCGAAGGTGTATAGGCTCGCCTTGACCGTTTGTTTCGCCGGTTTGGGTGACGAAGCTGAATCGCGACTGCCGGGAGTTGTTTGTTGATCTCGAGCAGTCATCAGGTCCATTACGGTTTGGTCTTTGACAAATTCTGTAGCAGCAACAGCAAAGATCTCACCTGTCTCGGTACTGATTAACCTCGCGTTCACTCTAACGGTTTTCGTCAGATCGCTGATACTTCCGGAAACAATCGCGTCGACGCCCAGCACTCGGCCCAACTGTTTGGCTGATCCGGGATCGACGATTCCGCTAAGAGTGAGTTTTTGCTCTTTGATTACTTGATTGAGCAATTGTCTTTCAATGACTTTGAACTTCTGAGTTTCGTAAAGCCTGGTAATCAGCTCCTCCGACAGAAACCGGCCGAAGTTGGTTACATGGCCATCTAAATC
>Ga0081539_10000344_pt1 | contig 102134 bp, 53 predicted proteins | sample TabmetS4T2R2_FD_71023 | JGI IMG/M metagenome (GOLD analysis project Ga0081539, IMG submission 71023) | Tabebuia heterophylla rhizosphere microbial communities from the University of Puerto Rico - S4T2R2 | ecosystem: Host-associated > Plants > Roots > Rhizosphere ... | reverse complement strand
CCTTAGTTGCCCGCGCACGTCGTTGGCGTTGTCTGACCGACTGACAACCGCCAGCCGAATGTAAGAACGAGCCACGCGCTGTTATGTTGCAGAAATTTTTCATTGTCCTCTAATCGCCCTTTGATCTCATAAAGAAACAGTAACCACGAAACCACACGAAACAGCACGAAGGATGGATGCCCAGACTTTGATTGTGCTTCGTGCTGTTTCGTGTGGTTTCGTGGTTATTTTTCTCCCCCATAGAGGCCGGTCAACCGAACAGCCTCAAGCCCCGCGCCTGCGTCGCGGCCAGCCTCGCCAGAAACTCGTCGCGTGCGATCTCTTTCGCGCCGAGCGCGATCATGTGCGGCGTTAGCACCTGCACGTCGAGCCAGTCCAGCCCGCGCGCCCGCAGGTGCTCGACGAGAAAGAGCAGCGCGAGCTTCGACGCGTTCGGGCGCAGGTGGAACATGCTCTCGCCCGCGAACGCGCCGCCCGCGTCCACGCCGTAGAGACCGCCGACCAGTTCATCACCCGCCCACGCCTCGACGCTGTGCGCGTGCCCAGCCGCGTGTAGCTGGCAATAGGCGCTGAGCATCTGCGGCGTGATCCACGTGCCCGCCTCACCCGTGCGCCGGACGCGTGCGCAGCAGGTGATGACGGCGCGGAAGTTGTGATCAAGGGTGAAGCGGAAGGGCGCGCGGCGCTGTTCGCGGCGGAGGCTGCGCGGGACGTGCAGGTCTTTGAAGTCGAGGACGGCGCGCGCTTCGGGGCAGAACCACGTCAGCGGCCAGCCTTGAACGGGCCAAGGGAAGATGCCGCGCCGGTAGGCGTTCCGCAGGTTGGGCACGTTCAACTCGCCGCCGAGCACGCAGATGCCCTCGTAAACGGCCTCGCGCGGATCGGGAAATTGAATCAGTGCCATTGCCGAACGCAGTTGAATGAAGGCTCAGATAATAGCCTCACGCAAAGGCGCATAGACGCAAAGAAAGACGCAAAGGATTGCTCGGCACTCTTTGCGTTCCTTCCTTTGCGCCTTTGCGTGCGACTTCCCTGCCGGCGCTGCCATCTACTGTTTAGCAAAGCGCAGCACAAGCTCTTTGTCCTGTACGTCAACCAGCACCTCGCCGCCCGTCGTGAGTTGGCCGAACAGAATCTCCTCGGCGAGCGGCGCTTTGATCTTCGTCTGGATGAGCCGCGCCATCGGGCGCGCGCCGAACTGCCGATCAAAACCGTGCTCGGCCAGCCACGCGCGCGCCGGCTCGGTCAGCCGCACGGTCGTCTTCTGCTCCGCGAGCTGCGCGTTAAGCTCGCCGATGAACTTGTCAACGACGCGCTCGATGACCTCAAAGCTCAGCGGCTCGAAAGCGATCCACGCGTCGAGGCGGTTGCGAAACTCCGGGCTGAAGGTGCGCTCGATTGCGCCACGCCCTTTGCCCCGCCCCGTGCTGTTGGTCTGGAAGCCGATGCCGCCCGCGCTCAACTCCTGCGCGCCCGCGTTCGTCGTCATGATCAGGATCACGTTGCGGAAGTCGGCCTTCTTGCCGTTGTTGTCCGTCAGCGTCGCGTGATCCATCACCTGCAAGAGGATGTTGAAGAGATTGGGGTGCGCCTTCTCGATCTCGTCGAGCACGAGCACGGCGTAAGGGGTCTTGTTGATGGCGTCTGTCAGCAAGCCCCCTTGATCGAAGCCGACGTAGCCGGGCGGCGCGCCGATGAGGCGCGAGACCGTGTGCGCCTCGGCGTACTCGCTCATGTCGAAGCGCAGGAAGTTGACGCCGAGCACGCGCGCGAGTTGTTTGGCGAGTTCCGTCTTCCCGACGCCGGTCGGGCCGGAGAAGAGGAACGAGCCGACCGGCTTTTCGGGCTGACCGAGACCGGCGCGCGCCAGCTTGATGGCGTTGGTGATCTGCTCGATGGCGTGATCCTGTCCGTAGATGACCGCTTGCAATTCTTTGTCTAGCTCGCGCAGCCGATCCTTCTCGTCGCTCACCACCGTCTTCGGCGGAATCTTCGCCATGCGCGCGACGACCGTCTCCACGTCTTTGGGCCGGATCGTCTTGGGCCGCTTCTCCGGCGGCAGGAGTTTGACGGCCGCGCCCGCCTCGTCAATTACGTCAATCGCCTTGTCCGGCAGGAAGCGGTCGTGCAGGTATTTGGCTGACAACTCCGCCGCGATGCGCAGCGCGTCCGCCGTGTAGCGGACGCCGTGGTGCTTCTCGTAATAGCTTTTCAGCCCGTCCAGGATGGCGACCGTCTCTTCGACGCTCGTCTCGCCGATCTCGATCTTCTGAAAGCGGCGGGCGAGCGCGCGGTCGCGTTCAAACGCCGCCTTGTATTCGCCGTAAGTCGTCGAGCCGATGCAGCGCAGCTCGCCCGTGGCGAGCGCGGGCTTGATGATGTTCGACGCGTCCATCGAACCGCCAGAGACCGCGCCCGCGCCGACGATGGTGTGAATCTCGTCTATGAACAGGATCGCGCCGGGAATCTTCTTCAGCGCGTTGATGATCGCCTTGAACCGCTGCTCGAACTCGCCGCGATACTTCGTGCCCGCCAGCACCGCGCCCATGTCGAGCGCGTAGACGTGCGCGCCGCGCAAAGCTTCCGGCACTTCGTTCAGATGAATCTTGCGCGCCAGCCCCTCGGCAATCGCGGTCTTGCCGACGCCCGGCTCGCCCACGTAGATCGGATTGTTCTTTCGCCGCCGGCACAGGATTTGGATCGTGCGCTCGACCTCGGCCGTGCGCCCGATGAGCGGATCGATGCCACCAGCGGCGGCGCGCTCGACGAGGTTGACGGTGAAGGCCGCGAGCGGATCGGCCGGCGCTTGCTGCTCTTCGTCTTCGCCCGCCTCGACGCGGCCGGGCGTGCCCTGCGGGCTTAGTTTCGAGATGCCGTGCGCGAGGTAGTTGAGCACGTCGAGGCGCGTGACGCCCTGCTGCCGGAGCAGGAAGACGGCGTGCGAGCGTTCCGCCTGGTAGAGCGCGGCGAGGATGTTGCCGCCGTTGACCTCCTTCTGTCCGCTGCCCTCGGCCTGCAAGAGCGCGTATTCGAGCACGCGTTGGAACGTCACGGTCTGTTCGGGCAGTTCCGTCAGGTCGCCCGCGCGCGGGAGTATGTTCTCGTCGAAGAACTTTTCCAACTCGCGCTTCAACTGCGGAATCCGGCCGCCGCACTGGCGGATGACGTTCGCTGCCGTGCGGTCTGAGAGGAGCGCGTACAGCAGGTGTTCCAGCGTCACGTACTCGTGCCGCCGCCGGATCGCCTCGTCCACCGCCGCCGCGAGCGTCTCCTGTAGCTCCCTCGTGATCATAAAACTCGTCGCTTACTCGTTCCCTTCCGCCTCTTCGACCGTGCAGAGCAGCGGGTACTCGTGCGCGCGCGCCAACTCAGTCACCTTCGCCGCCTTCGTCTCGGCCACCTCGTAGGTATAGACGCCCGCGACGCCGACGCCTTCCAGGTGAACCTTGAGCATGATGCGGAAGGCTTCTTCCTCCGGCTGCGCGAAGACGGACTGCAAGACGTAGACGACGAACTCCATCGTCGTGAAGTCGTCGTTGTGCAGCAAGACCTTGTAGAGCGGCGGCTTCTTCAGCCGCGTCTTGCTCTCGGCGACGACCTGCTCGTCCAGTTCGTAGTCTCGTTCGGGCATCGTTGTTCTGCGCGTAGTTTTACCGCGCGACACATTTTAGTTCATTTCAGGGGTGAGAGCGTAACGCGGGGGATTTTTAACACAGAGGGCACAGAGGCACAGAGGACACAGGGAAGATTAAGTCTCTGTGTCCTCTGTGCCTCTGTGCCCTCTGTGTTGAGCTTCCCCTTACCCTATGCTCAATCGCCACGATCTCAAAGCGGCAGACGCAATCTAGCCTCGCAGCCCGACCCGTTGCGGCGGTTGGCGAGCGTGAGCGTGCCACCATGTGCTTCGGCGATCTGGCGGCTCAAGACCAGCCCGATGCCGGAGCCGCCCGGCTTCGTGGTGAAGAACGGGACGAAGAGGTTGGCGGTGTTTGACAGCCCCGGCCCTTCGTCTTCGATCCAGACGTTCAGGTGCGTCGCGGTCTGTCCCCAACTGACGCGCACGCCGCCGCCCGTCTGAAGCGCCGCGTCCACGGCGTTGCGCAGCAGGTTGATGAGCAGTTGATCCAACTGATCCTCGTCGCCCTGCACGGTCAACTCCGGCCCCGGTTGCAGCTTGACGTTCATGCGCGTCTCCAACGCGACGACGCGGCGCACCCACGCGCCCACGGCGAGCGGCTTGAAGTGCGGCGGCGGCAGCCGCGCCAGATGCGCGTAAGCCTGCATGAAGCGCGCGAGCGCGGCCGAGCGGTCTTCGATGACGGTGAGGCCGCGGCGCATGTCTTCGTCCCAATCATTCGGGCGCGGCGTGCGCCCGAGCATGCTGCCGAGGCTGCCGGCGATTGACTTGATCGGCGCGAGCGAGTTGTTCAACTCGTGGCCGAGCACGCGCACGATGCGCTGCCAGGCGGCGCGCTCCTCTTCGCGCAGAGCGCGGCTCAGGTCGGCCATGACGAGCAGTTGGTGCGGCAGCCCGCGCTCGCGGAAGGTGGTGTGGCGGACGCCCCAGCGGCCCGAGCCGCCGGGGAAAGTCTTCGCCAGCGTGCGCGTGTTGTCGTCCGAGCCGCCGTTGAGACAGTCGGCGAGGTTGAGGTCGGCGGCGGTGCGCCCGATGAGCCGCTCGGCCGGCTGCGCCAGGAGGCGCTCGCCCGCGCGGTTGACGAGCCGCAGGCGCGCGTCGGCGTCGAAGGCGAAGATGGCCACATCTATCTCGGCCATCACCGTGCGCAGGAGCGCGGTCGCTTCCAGCGCGCCGAGCCGCTGCTCGCGCAGGGTCTCGCCCAGCTCGTTCACCTCGGCCATCACTTCGCCGAGCGCGTCGTCGTGGCGCGCGCCGCGCGCGCGGATCGAGTAGTCGCCCTCGCGCAGGGCGGCGAGCAGGTTCGAGACCGTTTGCAGGTGGCGCACGACGCGCTCGCGCAAAGAGAAGGCGAAGCCGAGCCAGGAGCAGACGATGAGGACGGTGAGCGTCCACTGCACTTTGTCCGTGTAGTCGTGCCCCCAGAGGATGATGAGCGCAGTGACGGAGCCGGGCAGCCCCGACAGCAGCGCGAGGCCCAGCAGGCGCTGCTCAAGGTTCGTGCGCGCGCGCTCGTCTCGCTTGTCGCCCTTCATAAGCCGTAGCGTTGCAGCCGGCGGTAGAGCGCGCTGCGGCTGAGGCCCAACGCCTCCGCGGCCTGGTTCACGTTGCCGTCGAAGCGCGCCAGCGTCTTGCGGATCAGATAGGCTTCCACTTCCTCAAGGCTCATCTCTTCCAAGCCCCGTTCGAGCGGGCCGCGCTCGGCTTGCAGGTTCAGATCGTGCGCCTCGATCATGTTGCCCTTCGCCAACAGCACCGCGCGCTCGACCGTGTGGTTCAACTCGCGCACGTTGCCGGGCCAGGGCGAGCGCGCGAGCACGCGGAGCGCGTCGTCGGCGAACCCCGTCACCATTTTACGATAACGCCGCGCGTGCTGGTTGAGGAAGTGGCGCGCGAGCACGGGGATGTCCTCCGGGCGCTCGCGCAAAGGGGGCAGGTGTATCTCGACCGTGTTCAGGCGGAAGAGCAAGTCCTGCCGGAAACGGTTCGCGGCGACCTCCTCCTTCAAGTCCGCGTTCGTCGCCGAGAGAATCCGCACGTCCACGCGCCGCGTCTTGGACGAGCCGACGCGCTCGAACTCGCCCGTCTCGACCACGCGCAAGAGCTTCGCCTGCTGCGCCGGGGGGATGTTCGCGATCTCGTCTAGGAAGAGCGTGCCGCCGTCGGCCAGCTCGAACCGGCCGACGCGATCCGCCTTCGCGTCCGTGAAAGCGCCCTTGACGTGCCCGAACAACTCCGACTCGAACGTGCCCTCGCTGAGCGCGCCGACGTTGACCGTGATGATCGGCGTCGCGGCGCGCGGCGAGATGGCGTGCAGGGTTTGCGCGACGACCTCCTTGCCCGTGCCGTTCTCGCCGGTGATGAGCACGTTCGCCTCCGACGGCCCGACCGACTCGATCAGTTGCAAGACCGGCTGCATGCTCGCGGCGGTGGCGATCAAAGTCGGCGGCTTCACGCCGTCGCGCAGCAGCCGATTCTCGGCTTCGAGTTGCTGGCCCTTGCGCAGCGCGCGCCCCAACTCGATCTGCGTGCGCAGCACAGTCAGCAGGCGCGCGTTCTCCCAGGGCTTCTGGATGAAATCGCGCGCGCCGCGCCGCATCGCCTCCACCGCCAACTCGACGCTGCCCCACGCCGTCATCACGACGACCGGCAGCGCCGCGTCCGCCTGTTGCAAACGCGTGAGCAGATCAAGCCCCTCATGCCCCGACGTAGTGTCGCGCGTGTAGTTGAGATCGATCAGGAGGAGATCGAACTCACGTCCGCCGACCGCGTCGAGCACGGCGGCGGGCGAGGTGACGGTCTCAATCTTATAGCCCTCGCCCTTCAGCAGCAGGCGCAGGGCTTCGAGCACGTCCGCCTGATCGTCCGCGACCAGCACGCGCGGGGTGTTTGAGTCAGCAGTCTTCATACAACGGTTCGGAATAGCTTCCGGTCGCGGCCGTCGAGCACCCTATCGCTGGGAGCGCGGGCGCGCGCCCGCCTTGAGCGCGCCAGCGCGAACAGCAGGACGCGCTTACACTCAAGCTTGAATCTGAATGAACGCTTTGAGCGTGCTCACGCACGCTTGGCGGGCGCGCGCGCCCGCGCTCCCAGCTACATGCACCTCGTTATAAGCGGTCTTGGCGGGCAGCGCCAAGTGCGTTTATTCATGCCTGAGCGCGATCATCGGATCAACCTTCATCGCGCGCCGCGCCGGGATGTAGCAGGCGAGGAGAGCGATGCAGGCGAGCAGCAGGGCGACGGCGGCAAAGGTGAGCGGGTCGGTCACGCTCACGTCGAAGAGCAGGCTCGCCAGGACGCGCGTTAGTGCGAGCGCGAGCGCAAGCCCCAGCCCAGTGCCGGCGAGGATGAGCGCCAGCCCCTGCCCGACGATCAGCCGGGCGATGTCGCCCGCCTGCGCGCCTAAGGCCATGCGGATGCCGATCTCGTGCGTCCGCTGCGCCACCGAGTAGGCGACGACGGCGTAGATGCCGACCGCCGCCAGGAGCAGGGCCGCGCCGCCGAAGAGGCTCAGCAGCGCCGCGATCATCTTGTCCGCCGCAAGCGCCGCGCCGATGTGCTCGCTCATGGTCGTGACGGCGAAGACGGGCACGTTCTTATTCAGCGCGCGGACTACGTTGCGCACGGCCGCGGCGAGTGCCGCCGGATCGCCGCTCGTGCGCACCACGAGCGTCATGCCGCGCTGGTACTCCTGCGCGAGCGGGATGTAGATGAACGGCAGCGGCTGCTCGCGTAAGGAACGATACTTCGCGTTGCGCGCCACGCCGACGATCTCCATGTACGGGCTGTTCGCGTTCCAGCGCAGGCGTTGGCCGACGGCGGCCCGGCCCGGGAAGTAACGGCGCGCAAACTCTTCGTTGACGACGACGACCGGCGGCGCGCCTTCCACGTCCTGCGCGCCGAAAGCGCGCCCGTGCACGACGGGAATCTCCATCGTGCTGAAGTAGTCGGGGCCGACGACGTTTGTGTTGGTCTCAGTGTCCTCGTTCGGCCGGGGCTGATAGCCCGCGATATCTATGCCGCGTCGTTGGCCGCCGCCGCTGACGGGGACGACGCGCGTCAGCGTCGCCGCGCGCACGCCCGGCAGATTGCCGATGCGCTCCAGCGTCTGCTGGTAGAAAGCCTGCCCCTGCGCTTTCGCCAGCCCCGCCCCGTTCGTCTCCAGAGAGGCGAGCAGAATGTTCTGCGCGGCGAAGCCGGGATCGAACGCCACCGCGCGGCGCAGGCTGCGCAGACACAACCCCGCACCGATCAGCAACACGAGCGACAAGGACAACTGCGCGACGACGAGCGCGCCGCGCAGGCTGAAACGCCGCAGGCCGTGGCCCGCGCCGCCCACGTCGTCTTTCAACGCCGCGGTCAATTCGGGGCGCGTCGCCTGTAAGGCCGGCACAAGCCCGAAGAGCACGCCGGTCACGAGCGTGACCGCACACGTGAACGTAAGCACGCGCCAGTCGAGGCTGAGATCGAGACCCGTCGCCTCGCTCGGCGGGAAGAAGGTCGGGAGCACGTCAATCGCCCAGAGCGCCAGGAGCAGGCCGGCCGTTCCGCCCAGCGCGGCGAGCAGCACGCTCTCGGTCAGCAGTTGCCGCACCAGCCGCCAGCGCCCCGCGCCGATGGCCAGCCGGATCGCGATCTCGCGCCGCCGCGCCGCCGCGCGCGCCAAGAGCAGGTTCGCCACGTTCGCGCACGCGATCAGCAAGACGAGTCCGACCGCAGACATGAGCAGCGCCGACATGAACCAGATGTTTTTTTGCGCCTCCGGCTCGACGCGCGCCGCGCGCACGACCGTCATCGGGCGCGGCTCGTGCGGTCGTTCGAGCGTGCCCAGATTCGTGTCGGGATAGCTTTGCGCTAACCGCGCGCCGACGGCGGAGATTTGCGCGCGGGCCTGTGCGAGCGTGACGCCCTCTTTGAGCCGCCCTATGATCTCCAGCCCGCGATTGCCGCGCGCGCTGAGCATGTTGGGCGAGTCTTCCATCATCGGCAGCCAGAACTCCGGCGGCGTACCCATACGCAAACCGTGAAAGTCTTCGGCCGCGACGCCGATGATGGTGAACGCGCGCCCGCCGAGCGTGAGCGTCTGTCCGATCACCTGTGGGTCTGCGCCGAAGCGCCGCCGCCACAGTCCCGCGCTGATGACGGCGACCGGGTGCGCGCCCGGCTTGTCGTCGTCGGCAGGCGTGAGCGTGCGTCCCGCGCGCGCGCCGACGCCGAGCACGTCGAAGTAGTTGCCGGTGACGTAAGCGCCGCCCAGCCGCTCCGCCGCGTCGTCGCCGGCCACGTTCATCACTGTCTCTTCGTAAGCCGCGAGGCCGGCGAAGGCGTCCGCCTGGTCGCGGAAGTCAACGTAGTCGAGATAGGACGAGCCGCCGTAGGGGCCGCTGCTGTAATCGCTCGTATAGACGGCGACCAGCCGCTCCGGCGCGCTGACGCCCGCGATGGGGCGCAGCAGCAGCCCGTTGATGAAGCTGAAGATCGTCGAGTTCGCGCCGATCCCCAGGGCGAGCGCCACGACCGCCACCAGCGTAAAGCCGGGACTCTTTATTAGCATGCGCAGTCCGTAGCGCAGGTCTTGCCACAGCGTATTCATCGTGTCACCTCACCTTTTGCCGTCCCCGCTCAGTTCATCGTCGTCCGCTTCGCCAGCGCGTTGCGCACACGCCCGCGCTCGTGATCAGAGCCGATGGTATTGATCGCCTCTTCATAGGCGGCGCGCAGCGAGGCGTCGTCGAGGTAGGCGGGCGCGGCCGCGATCAGGAGCGTCGCCTTTTCGTAATCGGACGAGAGCGCGGCGGCCGATTGCAGCAGGCGACGCCGCGCCGCCTGGCTGAGTTGCGCGCGCCCGACGAAGCCGGTCATCACGCGGCGGCGCTCGTAGTCCGAACTGATGCGATCCAGCGTCTCGAAGAAGACGGGCACGAGCGCGTCCGCGCGCAGGTACGTGTCCGCGACGTGTTGGAGCAGTTGCGCGCGCTCGTAGTCGCTCGCGATCTCGCGCCCCACCTGGCGGAGCGCCTTTTCGAGCACGGCGGGGCTGAGGTTCGCGGTCTTCAACAGCAGATCGTAGTAGACGCGGCGCGCATAGTCGCCCTCGATCTGCGAGACCTCGGAGAGCACGCCGTCGGGGCCGCGCTGGCGGAGCAAAAGCGCCACGCGTGCCGACGCGTCCAACCCCCCACGGCGCACGGCGACGAGCAGCATCCCTGCGATCCAGCGCCGCGCCTCTGCGTCAATCGCGCGCGGCTCGCCGTTGACCGTGTACGTGCGACTCAGCGTGTCGTCCGCGCCGCGCCGCACCTCGTAGCGCCGCACCTCGCCGTCCCGCCGCTCCTCCACACGCACCGCGCTGTCCGCGTCCAGCCGCTCAACGTCCGTGTACTCCTCGTTGAACGCGGCGCGTCCTTCTATCTTCACTTCCCTGCGCCAGCCGTCGTCCGAATGCTGCCACGTCCACGCCGAGCGCGACTTCTCCTGCCCCGTCGCCAGCAGCACCAAACCACCCAACAGCAACACGAGCGTTAAGCATGACCAGATGAATTTCAATGACATTGATGAACCTCCTAAGAACAGTGACCAGTGACAAGTTACGAGTGACGAGTTAAAGAGCCACGTGCAGGGCGTGTCCTCCGCGACCTTTACGGCCCTGCTTCGCGCCCTTTGCGGTTAAAGCCTTTTTCTTAACCGCAAAGAGCACCAAGCAGAGCCGCGGAGGGCGCAAAGGGCTGCGCTCGTCCCTCGTCAGTTCATTCGTACCTCAAGGCCACCATCGGATCGACTTTGGTCGCGCGCCGGGCCGGCAGGTGGCAGGCGAGGAGGGCGACGAGGGCGAGCAGTGATGCGACGGAGGCGAACGTTAACGGGTCGGTGGCGCTCACGCCGAACAGCAGGCTCGACAACAGGCGCGTGAGCGCGAAGGCGGCCGCGAGGCCAAACCCGATGCCGATGAGCGCGAGCAGCAGCCCACGCCCGACGATCAACTTAAAGATGTCGGCGCGTTGTGCGCCGAGCGCGACGCGGATGCCGATCTCGCGCGTGCGCTGGCTGACGGAGTAGGTCATGACGCCGTAGAGACCGACCGCCGTCAGCGTGAGCGCCAGCAGGCCGAAGAGGGTTGAGATCGCGGCCATCGCGCGGTTGGCGAAGAGCGGGCCACGCCGCAACTCGGCGAACGTGGTCAACTCGTTGACGGGCACGTTCGGGTCGAGCGCCTCGACCTCATGGCGCAGCGCGCGGGCGAGGGCCTGCGGGTCGCCCGTCGTGCGCAGGTGGACGATCAGCCCCGGCGTGTAGTTCTGCGCGGCCGAGACGTAGACGTAGGCTTGCGGCGGCTCGCCGAGCGAGTAGTACTTAATGTCGCGCGCGATGCCGACGATCTCGGGCCGTATGTCCGTGCCCCCCACTTGAATGAACTGCCCCAGGGCGTCGGCGTTGGGCCAGAACCGGCGGGCCATCGTCTCGTTGATGACGACGACGGGGCGCGCGCCCTGCTCCGTGTCGTGCTGGTCGAAGCCGCGCCCGCGCACGATGGGGATACCCATTGTGTTGAAGTAGTCGGGGCCGACGACGTTGTTGGCGAGGGAGAAGGCTTTACTGCCGGAGGGCGGGCGCTGCCCCGGAATGATGAAGCCCGTGGACTCGCGATCCGACCCTAATGGCACAACTGCCGCGTAGGTCACGCCCGCGACGCCCGGCAGTGCTTTGAGTCGTTCGCTTAATTGCTGATAGAACGCGCGCCCCTGTTGCTCGGTGTAGCGGAGCGGGCGGAGGTCTAAACGAGCTAGCAACAGATTGTCCGTGCGGAAGCCCGGATCGAATGACTCGGTGGCGCGCAGCGAACGCAGCAGCAACCCGGCCACGACGAGCAGCAGCAGCGAGACCGCGACCTGCCCGACGATGAACGCCTGCTGCAAGCGCGAGCGGTGCAGGCTGCCCGACGCACCCGGCCCTTCGTCCTTGAGCACCGCGCCGATCTCCATCCGCCCGGCGCGCAGCGCGGGCAACAGACCGCAGACCAGCCCGGTCACGACCGACACGAGGAAGGTGAACGCCAAGACGCGCGCGTCGAGGCGTGCGCCCGGCGTGAAGTCGGCGAAGTCGGGTGGGATGAGCGTCAGCAGTCCGTCGCTCAGCCACACGGCGACGAGCAGACCGGCCGCGCCGCCGACGAGCGTCAGCAGCAAACTCTCCGTCAGCCACTGGCGCACGAGCCGCCCGCGCGTCGCGCCGAGCGACTGGCGCACGGCGATCTCGCGCCGCCGCGTGACAACGCGCGCCAGCAGGATTGAAGCGATGTTGGCGCACGCCGTCAGCAGCACTAGGCCCACCACCGCCATGAAGAAGCCGAGTAGACCGGCCGCGCTCTGCCGGTACTGCTCCGGCAGCGCGCTCGCCGGATAGAGCCGGAATTGCAGGTCGCGATTAACCGGCGGGTAGTCCTGCCGCAGTTGCGCGGTGACGCGCTCGACCTCTGCCTGCGCCTGCGCGATTGTCACGCCCTCTTTCAGACGGCCCGTGCCGTTCAGCCAGCCCCAGCCGCGCGTCGTGAGCGCCACGCCGCGCGGGCGCACCTGCTCGTACATCGCCATCGGGGCCCAGAACTCTGTCGGGAAAGATTCGTAGCTGCCCTTGAAATCCGCCGGCATCACGCCGACGACTGTAAAGGGCTGGCCGTTGAGGTAGAGTTTCTGCCCGACGACGTTGGCCGCGCCGCCGAAGTCGCGCCGCCACAGCCCCGCGCTGATCACGACGACCGGGTGCGCGCCCTCCGTCACGTCGTCGGCGGGCGCGAGCACGCGTCCCTGCGCCGCGCCCACGCCGAGCACGTCGAAGTAGTTGCCCGTCACCAGCTCGCCCGGCGTGGTGCGCGCGCCCGCGCCCGTGTTCACGCTGGCGGCGGCGTACTGGTGCGCGGCGAGGCCGGCGAAGACCTGCGGCGTGCGGTCGCGCAGGTCTTGGTAGTTCGCGTAAGAGAACACGTCGAACTGCCGCTCGGCGCTCGCGCCGTAGAGGCGCACCACGCGCTCCGGCGTGCCGACCGGCAGCGGGCGCAGTAGCAGCGCGTTCACGAGGCTGAAGATGGCCGTGTTCGCCCCGATGCCGAGCGCCAGCGTCACGACGGCTACCAGCGCGAAGCCGGGCCGCTTCAACAACGTCCGCGCGCCGAAGCGCAAATCCTGAAACAGAGTGTCCATCGCGAACCTCCGAAAAGCAGTGACAAGTGACGAGTGACGAGTGCCAAGTTAAGACGAGTTCTTGCTTGTCACTCGTCACTTCATTCGTATCTCAAGGCCACCATCGGATCGACCTTCGTCGCGCGCCACGCGGGCAGGTAGCAGGCGACGAAGGCGACGAGGGTCAGCAGCAGGGCGACGCCGAGGAACGTCGCGGGGTCGGTGGCGCTGACGCCGTAGAGCAGGCTGGCGAGCACGCGCGTCATGACGAACGCGCCGCCGAGACCGAGGGCGACGCCGAGGAGCGTGAGCCGCATGCCCTGCCCGACGACGAGCCGCAGCACGTCGCGCGGGCGTGCGCCGAGCGCCATGCGGATGCCGAGTTCGTGCGTGCGCTGCGCGACCGCGTAGCTCATCACGCCGTAGATGCCGATGACGGCGAGGACGAGCGCGAGGCCGGCGAAGACGCTCAGCAACAGCATCGAGAGCCGGCGCGACGCCAAAGTGTCCGCGAGCACCTCCGTCATCGTGTGCACCTCATAGACGGGCTGGTTCGCGTCAACCTCCTGCACGGCGCGGCGCACGGCCGCGGCCACGCCCGCTGGGTCGGCCGCGGTGCGGATCAGCAGGTTGACGCGCGCGGTGGTCGGCTGCTGGCTGAGGGGGATTTGCGCGCGCGGCTGGTAAAGCTCGGCCTGAATCGGCTCCTGCGCGTCTATGCCGGCGTACTTCACGTGCGCGACGACGCCGACGATCTCGATGGGCCGGTTGCCCTGCTCCGGGTTGCCGGTGAGGTGCTGCCCGATGGGGTCTGCGCCGGGGAAGTGGAGGCGCGCAAACTCTTCGTCAATGACGGCGACGGGCGGCGTCTGCACGGTGTCGCGCGCATCGAAGAAGCGCCCGCGCACGAGCCGGATGCCCAGGGCGCGCAGGTAATCGGGCGTCGTCCAGTAGGCGACGGCGTAGGTGCGCTTGTCGGGCGCTGTGGGCGGTCGCCCCTCGATCTGGAAGCTGGTGTCCAACTCATCGAGGAACGGCGCGCCGTTCGAGACGGCGACCGCCTCGACGCCGGGCAGCGCCTTGATCTTCTCCTCGACCGCCTGGAAGAAGTTGACGACCTTGCCGCCTTCGTCCTTGCCCGCCTGGTAGGAGAGTTGCATCGTGAGCAGGTTGCGCGGCTCGAAGCCGAGGGCGGTCTCGCGCACACGCATGAAGCTGCGGATAAGCAGCCCCGCGCCGACGAGCAGCATGAGCGAGAGCGCAATCTCGGCGACGACGAGGGACGAGCGCACGCGCGCGCGCGTCGCGCCCGTCGTGCCCGCCCGCCCGCTCTCTTTCAGCGCCTCGTTAAGATCGGTGTGCGAGGCTTGCAGCGCGGGCGCGAGACCGAAGAGTACGCCGGTCAGGAGCGAGACCAGGAGCGTGAAGGCGAGCGCCGTCTGGTCGAGGCCGATGTCGGCGGTCGGCGGGATGATGTCGAGGCTCGCGCGGCGCAGCACGTCCACGCCCCAGAGCGCGAGCAGCAGCCCCGTCGCCCCGCCGAGCAGGGCAAGCATGACGCTCTCCGTCAGCAGTTGGCGCACAAGCCGGAGGCGGCCCGCGCCGAGCGCGGTGCGGATGGCGATCTCTTTGTGGCGCGCGGTCGCCCGCGCGAGCAGGAGGTTGGCGACGTTCGCGCACGCGATCAGCAGCACGAAGCCCACCGCGCCGAGCAGGATGAGGAGCGACGAGCGTATGTCGCCGACGAAGTATTCGTTGAGCGGCACGAGCGCGACGCCGTGCCCGGCGTTCTCCTTCGGGTAAGCCTGCGCGAGGCGCGCGGCGATGCTCTGCATCTCGGCTTGCGCCTGTTGGAGGCTGACGCCCGGCCTCAGCCGCGCGACGGCGTAGATGCCCGGATGGTTGTCGCGCACGCTGAAGAGTTCGCCGGCCTCTTTCAGCCCGATAGGCGTGAACACGTCGGTCGGCGTGCCGTAGCGGTAGCCCTGCGGCAGCACGCCGACGACCGTGTAGCTCTCGTTGTTGAGCGTGATGGCGTGCCCGACGATCTGCGGCTGCGCGCCGAGGCGGCGCTGCCACAGTCCGTGGCTGATCAGGCAGACGCGCTCAGCGCCCGCGTGATCATCTTCGGGGCGGAAGCCGCGCCCCAACGCGGGCCGGACGCCGAGCAGGTCAAAGAAGTTCCACGAAACATCGCGCCCCTGCAAACGCTCCGGCACGTCTATGCCGGTCAGGTTGTAGCTGTCGAAGCGCAGGGCGGCGACGCCCTCAAACACCGTGTTCTGCGCGCGCCAGTCCGCGAAGTTGGGGTAGGCGACGGACATGCCCTGCCCCTGCTGGGTCTGCTCGGTCAGGCGCACGAGCCGGTCTGGGTCTTTGAACGGCAGGGGGCGCAGGAGCACCGCATTGACGACCGAGAAGATGGCCGCGTTCGCGCCGATGCCGAGCGCGAGCGCGAGCACCGCGACGGCCGTGAAGCCCGGACTCTTTGTTAGCATGCGCAGTCCATAGCGCAGGTCTTGCCAGAGCGTGTTCATCGCGTCACCTCCTCAAGAGTTGCCGACAACCGCCAACCGTGGCCGGTAGACTGAAGCGGACGAGTTTGCGGCCGTCAGCGCAGGTCGCCGTGGTCGCGCAGGGAGATAAACTGTTCGAGCGTGAGATCGTTGTAGCCGCGCGCCCGCGCCTTCTGGATGAAGTCGGACGAGACGCCGTGATCGGCGAGCCGCACGAGCAGATCGACCGGCACGTTCTCGAAGCCGAGCGCCTTGAGGTTGCGGATGAACTTCGGGCTGACGCCGTGATCCGCGAGCCGGACGAGTTGCTCGACCGAAAGCTGCCGGTAGCCTAACTCCGCCAACTCACCCACCAGGCGCGGGCCGACGCCGTGATCCACCATGCGGACTAACTCGTCGAGCGGCGGGCGGCCGTAACCCGCCGCCTGCATCTTCGTCACGTAGTCGGAACTGACGCCGTGATCGACCGCGCGGACTAAATCCTCCGCCGCCAGCCGCTCGTAGCCGAGCGCCGCCAGATTGCGTATGTAGCGCGGGCTGACGCCGTGATCGGCCATGCGCACGAGCGCCTCGACCGAGTTGAGGTCGTAGCCGAGCGCGTGCAGGTCGCGCACGTATTCGAGCCGGACGCCGTGCTGTCCCAGGCGCACGAACTGCTCCATGTTCGGCTGCGCGTAGCCGTCGGCGCGTAGCTCATCCAGCAGCGCGAAGCCCGCGTCGGCGAGCGCCAGGTGGAACTGCTGCTCGCGCGTCGGTGTGCCGACGCCGCGCCGCGCCAGTTCCGCCGCGAACGCCTGATCGGGCACGAAGACGAAGTGGCCCGATCCCTGCCCGTCCCTGAACCAGCCCTCGCAGTCGAGCGTGCCCGCGTCGCGGCGCAACTGGAAGCGGACGGTGTTGCCTGCCGGCGAACTCGTCTGCGCTGCCGTGAGGCCGAGCAGTTGCGCGCGCGCGATGTCGAACGACGTGGTGTTGTTGTAGCCCCGCCACTTATCCTCGTCGCCGTCCTTCGACTTCCACGAGCGGTAGCGCAGCGTCAACTGCACCTTGTCCGCCTGCTTCGTCGGCTCGACGAGCCACTGCCCCGTGAACGACTCCTGCGCCCGCACCGCCGACAGCACACAGCCCAGCGCCACGAACGCCGCACACAACGCATAATTTAATCTTCGTTTCATCATCAACCTCCAAAAGCAGTGACGAGTGACGAGTGACAAGTGACGAGTAAGAAGTTGTGTTGCTTGTCACTCGGCACTTGTCACTCGGCACTTCATTCGTACCTCAAGGCCACCATCGGATCGACCTTGGTCGCGCGCCGCGCCGGGATGTAGCAGGCGAGCAATGCAACCAGCGCGAGCAACAAGGGCGTGCCGGCGAAGACGAGCGGGTCGTGCGTCTTCACGCCGTAGAGCAGGGTGGCAAGCAGGCGCGTCAGGGCGAAGGCGGCGACGAGGCCCAGGCTCAGACCGACGAGGCCGAGCAGCATGCCCTGGCGCACGACGAGCCGGACGATGTCGCCGGTCTGCGCGCCGAGGGCCATGCGGATGCCGATCTCGTGCGTCCGCTGCGTGACGCTGTAGGCCATCACGCCGTAGATGCCGACCGCGGCGAGGACGACGGCGAGCGCGGCGAAGAGGCCGAGGAGCAGCGTGCGGAAGCGCGGCTGCGCGGCGGCCTCGCTGACGCGCTCGGTCATCGTCTTGACGTTGTAGAGCGGCAAGTCCTTGTCGAGCGACTGCACCTGCCGTTTGACGGCCGCGGTCAACTGCGCCGGGTCGCCGCCCGCCGTGCGCACGACGAGGTTGACGCCGAAGGGCAGCGCATCCGCCGCCGACGTGTACATCTCGCGGTAAGGCTCTTGCGCGAGACCGCTGTGGCGTATGCTGCCGACGACGCCGACGATCTCCCCTGTCCAAGGCTCGCCAAAATCAATCGTGATGTGTTTGCCAATCGGGTCTTCGCCGTTGAAGACGCGGTGCGCGAACGACTCGCTGATGATGACTACGTGCGGCGCGCCCCGCGTGTCCTGTTCGGTGAAGTAGCGCCCCTTGAGGAGCGGGATGCCCATCGCGCGGAAGTAGTCCGCGCTGACGTTGCGGCTGTTAGCGTTGTTCTCGCCGCTGCCCGCGGCGGCGGGCGGGCGGCCCTCGGCCGTGAAGTACGTGTCGTTCTCCTGCCCGCTCAGGGGCAGCTCCGTCACCGTACCCACGGCTTCGACGCCGGGTAAGCTGCGGATGCGCTCGAAGAGTTGGCGGTAGAACTCCGCGCGCTGTTCGGGCTGCGGATACTTGGCGCGCGTGAGCGAGAGTTGCATCGTGAGCACGTGCGTCGCGTCGAAGCCGGTCTCGACGTGCGTCAGGCGCACGAAGCTTTTCACCAGCAGGCCAGCGCCGACCGAGAGCACGAGCGCGAGCGCCATCTCCGCGACCACGAGCGCGGCGCGCAGACGCCGCCCGCCGCCCTCGCCCGTGCCGCGCCCGCCCTCTTTCAAAGCCTCGTTGAGATCGGCGCGCGAACCCGTGAGCGCGGGCGCGAGACCAAAGAGCACGCCCGTCAAGAGCGAGACGGCGAGCGTGAAGCCGAGCGCGCGCATATCAACCGCGCTGTCTTTCAGGCGCGGCAGCGTGTCGGGCGAGAGCGAGACGAGCACGTCCACGCCCCACACGGCGATGAGCAGGCCCAACGCGCCACCCGCGAGCGCGAGCACCACGCTCTCCGTCAACAACTGCCGCACGATGCGCCAGCGCGACGCGCCCAGGGCGGCCCGCACGGCGATCTCTCTGGCGCGCGTTGCGCCGCGCGCGAGCGACAGGTTGGCGACGTTGGCGCACGCCACCAAGAGTACCAGCCCGACCGCGACCGACAGCAGCAGGAGCGACGAGCGCAACTCGCCCACCACGCGCTCCGGCAGCAGCGTCAGCCCCAGCCCGTAGTCTGTGTTCGAGTCCGGGTACTGTCGTTCTAGCTGGCGCGCGATGCTGTTCATCTCGTTCTGCGCCTGTTGGATCGTTACGCCCGGTCTGAGCCGGCCGATGGCCGTGAGGAAGTGGAAGCGGCGCACGCTCATGTCCTGCGAGTCGAGCGGCATCGCCGTCCACAACTGCGCGGTGCGCGGGTACTGAAAACTTTGCGGCGCGACGCCGACGACTGTGTAAGGCTGCCCGCTCAGCGTGATCGTCCTGCCGACGACAGATGGGTCGCCGCCGTAGCGCCGCTGCCACAGCCCGTAGCTCAGCACGGCGACGGTATTGTGCCCCTGCTGTTCTTCCTCCGGCAGGAACGCGCGCCCCACGAGCGGCGCGACGCCGAGCGTCTCGAAGAAGTTGGCGGTGACGCGCGTAGCCGTGGCGCGCTCCGGCTCGCCCTCGCCCGTGATGGCGTAAGAGGCCAGTTGCATCGCGGCCAATTTCTCGAACGAGCGGTTCTGCGCGCGTATGTCGCGGAAGTCGGGCGGCGAGATAGACCCGCCCCTCTCGCCCGTCTGCAAGCTCATACCCTCGCCGTAGACGAGCCGCTGCGGCTCGGCGAACGGCAGCGGGCGCAGCAGCACCGCGTTCAGCACGCTAAAGATGGCCGTGTTCGCGCCGATCCCCAGCGCCAGCGCAACGACCGCCACGACCGTAAAGCCCGGCCGCCTCAGCAGCACACGCAACCCATAACTCACGTCCTGCCAGAGTGTGCCCATAAGTAAACCTCCAAGAGCAGTGGCGAGTGACGAGTGCCGAGTGACAAGTAAGAACTTGTCTTTAACTCGTCACTCGTCACTTGTCACTCGTCACTTCATTCATAGCGTAGCGCCACCATCGGATCGACCTTCGTCGCGCGGCGCGCGGGGACGTAGCACGCAAAAAGCGTCACGACGACGAGGAGCAGGGCGACGCCCGCGTAGGTCAGCGGGTCGGCCGCGCTCACGCCGTAGAGCAGACTCGTCAGAAAGCGCGTCACAATGAGCGCGCCGCAGAGGCCGGCGGCGATGCCGACGAGCGCGAGTTTGAGTCCCTGGCGCAGCACAAGCTTGAACACGTCGCGCCCCTGCGCGCCCAAGGCCATGCGCACGCCGAACTCGTGCGTGCGCTGCGTGACGGCGTAGGAGACCAGCCCGAAGATGCCGACGGCCGCGAGCGCGAGACCGAGCAGACCGAAGAGGCCGGCGACGGTGGCGACGAGGCGCTGCGGTAAAAGCGTCAGGCTCATCGCCTCGGTCAAGGGCGCTGTGGACAGGAGCGGCAGGTTCGGCTCAAGCGCGCGCACCTCGCGGCGCACGCCCGCGAACACCTCCTGTGCCGGCCGCCGCGTGCGCACGTGCAGGATCAGGCGCGAGATGCCGAAGCCCTCGTGCGGCTGCGCCACCGGCGTATAGACGAAGTAGGTCGGCTGCCAGCCGAGGCTCGCGCCCGTGCCGCCGCGCACGACGCCGACGATCTCGACCGGCACGCGCGGCTGGCCCGGCGGCGTGTCCTCGTAGAGGTACTGCCCGACCGGATCGCGGTCGGGGAAGAAGCGGCGCGCGAGTTGTTCGTCAACGATGGCGACGCGGGGCGCACCCGTGCGATCCGCGTCGGTGAAGTTGCGCCCGCGCAGTAAGGGTATGCGCATCGTCTCGAAGTAAGTGGGTGAGATGGTGTTGAAGCCCACTTCCGTCGGCTGCTCGTTGATGACGTAGGCGGTCATCGGGTAGCCGTTGCCGACGGGGATGCCGGCGGCGACCGCAGCGCGCTCGACGCCGGGCAGCCCCGCGACGCGCTCCGTCAGTTGCCGATAGAATTCGAGCGTGCGCTCGTGCGTGTAGCCGAGCAGGTGCGGGTCGAGCGTGACGGTCAACACTTCTTCGGGCCGCTCGCCGGGGAAGACCGTGCGCGCCCGCGTGAGCGCGCGCATGAACAGACCGGCGCTCACGAGCAGCACGAGCGCCAGCGCGATCTGCCCGGCGACGAACAGGTCGCGCAGGCGCGAGCGGCTAAGTCTGCGCCCGCCCGCGTCGTCCTTGAGCGCGCTCGCCAAGTCCTGCTTCGACGCTTGCAGCGCGGGCGCGAGACCGAAGAGGACGCCCGTGACGGACGAGAGCAGCAGGGTGAAGGCGAACACGCGCCAGTCGGGCCGGAAGTCGAGCGCGAGCGGCAGCCGCCCGGCCGGCACGAAGAGCAGCAGCAGGTCGGTCAGCCACAGCGCACAGAGCGCGCCGAGCGCACCGCTCGTCAGGCAGAGCAGCACGCTCTCGGTCAGCAGTTGCCGCACGATGCGCGCGCGGCTCGCGCCGAGTGCGAGGCGCACAGCGATCTCGCGGCGGCGCGCGAGCGCACGCGCCAGCAGCAGGCTCGACAGGTTCGCGCACGCGATCAAGAGCACCAGCCCGACGATGGCGAACAGCAGACTGAGGAAGCCGAACATCGCGCCGCGCACCTCCGCCGGGAACGAGCCGACGGGCGCGAGTTCCACGCCCAACAGTTCGGCGTGGCGCGGCTCGCCGTCCGGCAGACGCGCGTCCTCCGGGTGCGCCGCGCGGACTTGCAGCGCGAGCGTCGAGAGTTGCGCCTGCGCCTGCGCCTTTGTCACGCCGGGGCGCAGCCGCCCGACCATGTGCAGCCACTCGGCGTTGCGCGCGTGCAGCATGTCGCTGCCCGGCACGACCTGTTGCTGCATCATCATGGGCACCCACACGTCCGGCGCGTAGAGCGGCACGGTGCTCACGAACTGCTGCGGCGCGACGCCGACGACGGTGAACTGCTGCGCGTTGAGCGTGACCGTCCTGCCGACTGCCGCCGGGTCGCCGCCGAACAGGCGTTGCCACGTGCCGTAGCTCAGCACGGCGACGGGGCGCGCGCCCGGCGTCGCGTCCTCTTCGGGCACGAAGAAGCGCCCCTGCGCCGGGCGCACGCCGAGCACGTCGAAGTAGTTGCCGCTGACGACCATGCCGAACGACTGCTCGGCCTCGCCGCCCGCCGTCAGACTCATCGTCGCCTCGCCCCAGCACAGCAGCCCCGTGAAGACCTGGTTGTGATCGCGGTAGAACTGATAGTCGGGATACGAGACGCTAAACTCCTGCCCCTCGCCCTCGCTCGTGCGCTTCTGCACGCCGACCAACTGCTGCGGCGCACCGAGCAGCAACGGGCGCAGCAGCAGCGCGTTCGCCACCGAGAAGATGGCCGTGTTCGCCCCGATCCCCAGCGCCAAAGACAGCACCGCCACCGCCGCGAACGCTGGACTCTTCGCCAGCGTCCGCACCGCATAACGCACATCCTGAAGTAGCGTCCCCATGAATCCCCCTTTAAGAACAGTGACGAGTGACAAGTAACAAGTTAAGAAGTCACCCGCCGCGAGTATCCTCCGCGTTCCTTCGCGGCCCTGCTCCGCGCCCTTTGCGGTTAAAGCTTTTCTCTTAACCGCAAAGGACGCTAAGCGAGCCGCAAAGGGCGCAAAGCTCTGCCCCTCGTCACTTCATTCGTACCTAAGCGCGACCATCGGATCGACCTTCGTCGCGCGCCGCGCTGGGATGTAGCAGGCCAAGAGGGCCACGCCCGCCAGCAGCGCCGACACGGAGATGAAGGTCGCGGGGTCGTGCGGCGTGACGCCGTAGAGCAGACTCGCCAGCAGGCGCGTCAGGGCGTAGGTGCCGGCCAAGCCGATGCCTAGGCCGGCCAGCGCGAGCGCCATCCCCTGCCCGACGACGAGGCGCAGCACGTCGCGCGGCTGCGCGCCCAGGGCGATGCGGATGCCGATCTCGTGCGTCCGCTGCGTGACCGTGTAAGACATCACGCCGTAGATGCCGACCGCGGCGAGCACGAGCGCGATGAGCGCGAAGAGCGCGAAGACCATGACCAGCACGCGGCGCTGCGCGACCGACTCCGCGACCACCTCGCGCATCGTCCTGACCTGTGCCAGCGGCTGCTCCTTGTCCACGGCCGCCAACTGCTGGCGCAGCGCGGCGACCAGACTCGCGGGCGTCGCCTGACTGCGGACGATGACGGTCATCTCGCTATCGGCGCGTTGCAGGTAGGGCACATAGACGGTCGGGGCCGCGGGCGCGTCCAGCCCGTACTGCTTCACGTCGCGGACGACGCCGACGATCTCCTGCGTGCCCTTCGTATCCCAGTTAAAGTCTATGCTCTTGCCGACGGGGTCTTCGCCCGCGAAGTAGCGGCGCGCGAAGCTCTCGTTGATGATCGCCACTTGCGGCGCGCCTGCGTCGTCCCGCTCGGTGAACGCGCGCCCGCGGACGACGGGCGTGCGCAGCACGCTGAAAAAGTCCGGACTGATGATCGATTTTTCGGCGATGGGAATTTGATCGTCCGGGTACGTGCGGCCTGTGATCTTGATCCCGCCGTTTACGCCGCCGTCTCCCAGCGGCATATAGTTCACGGCGGCCGCGCCCTCGACGCCCGGCACGCCCTTGACGCGCGCCAGAAATTCCTGGAAGAAGCGCGCCTGCTGTTCCGGCTTCTCGTACTTGGCGGGGGGCAGCGCCGCGCTCGCCGTCAACAGTTGCTCGGCGTCGAACCCCTTGTCCTCCGTGAGCACGCGCACGAAGCTCTTGACGAGCAGCCCCGCGCAGACGAGGAGCACGAGCGAGAGCGCGACCTCCGTGACGACGAGCAGCCCGCGCAGGCGGCGCTGGCCCGAGCTGCCGCCCGTGCGTCCGCCCTCTTTCAGCGTCTCGTGCAGATCGGTCACGGTGGCGCGCAGGGCCGGCGCGAGACCGAACATTAGCCCGGTCACGAGTGACACGCCGAGCGTGAACGCGAGCACGCGCCCGTCGAGCGCGACCTCGTCCAGGCGCGGGAGCAGCGTGCGCGCCGCCGCGACGAACACGTCCACGCCCCACAGGGACAACAACAGTCCGAGCGCGCCGCTCAGGAGCGCGAGCAATACGCTCTCGGTCAACAACTGCCGCACCAGGCGCGCGCGGCTCGCGCCGACGGCCAGACGGATCGCGATCTCCTTCTGCCTGGCGGTCGCGCGCGTCAGCAGGAGGTTCGCCACATTCGCGCACGCGATCAGCAGGACGAAGCCGACCGCGCCGAGCAGGAGCAGCAGCGCCGTGCGCATGTCAGTCGGCACGAACGCCTGTTGCAGCGGCTGTAGCTTCGCCGCGTGGTTGATGCCGCGCTCCTTTTGCAGGTGCGCGTCCAGCGTGGCCATCGCCGCGCTCGCCTGCGCGGGCGTCATGCCCTGCTTGAGCCGCCCGAAGACCGTGATGAAGTGCAGCCCGCGCGGCGCGCTCTCGGCGTCGAGGCGCAGGGTCGTCCACACGTCGCGCTCCTGCCCGGTCTGTAGGTCGCGCGGGTTCATGGCGCGGAACGTCTGCGGCAGCACGCCGATGATCGTGTAAGGCTTCGCGTTGAGCGTGATTGCTTGCCCGATCACCTGCGGGTCGCCCGCGAACTGCCGCTGCCAGAAGCCGTAGCTGATGAGCGCGACGCGCTCGCTGCCGCGCAAGTCCTCTTCGGGGCGGAAGCCGCGCCCAAGCATAGGGTTGATGCCGAGCGCGGGGAACGCGTTGGCCGAGACGCGCGCGCCCCAGAGTTTCTGCGGCTCGCCCCGCCCCGTCAGCGTGTAACTCGTGCCGAAGTAGGCCGCGAGGTGCTCAAAGACTTGAGCTTGATCGCGCCAGTCGAGGTACTCGGCGTAATCGGCCGGCGTCGTCTCTTCGGCCGGCGGCTGCGCGTCGCGCACGAGCACCAACTGCTCCGGCTGTGGGTAGTTCAAGGGACGCAGCAGCACCGCGTTGACCACGGAGAAGATGGCCGTGTTCGCCCCGATGCCTAAGGCGAGCGCCAGCACCGCGACGAGCGCGAAGCCCGGGTTCTTGACGAGCGTCCGAATGCCGTACCGGAGATCGAGCAGCAGATTGTTCATCACGCGAACCTCCAAAAGCAGTGACAAGTGACAAGTGACGAGTGACGAGTTAAAGACAACAGCTAATCGCTAATAGCTCCTCTTGTCACTCGTCACTTGTCACTTGTCACTGCTTCATTCGTATCTCAGGGCCACCATCGGATCGACCTTCGTCGCGCGGCGCGCGGGGACGTAACAGGCGGACAGCGCGACGAGCGCGAGCAGCAGTGCGATGCCGCCGAAGATCGCCGGGTCGGTGGCGCTCACTTCGTAGAGCAGGCTCGTCATCAGTCGCGTCAGCGCGAAGCTGGCGGCTAAACCTAGCGCGACGCCCGCGAGCGCCAGCGCCATGCCATGCCCGACGACGAGTCGCAACACGTCTGACGTTTGCGCCCCGAGCGCGAGGCGGATGCCGATCTCGTGCGTCCGTTGTGTGACCGAGTAACTCATCACGCCGTAGATGCCTACTATCGCCAGCAGCAGAGCGACCGCGGCGAAGACGCCCAGCAGGGACGTGCGAAAGCGCGGTGTGGCGACCGCCTCCGACAACACGGCGGGCAGCGTGCGGACGCTATAGATCGGTTGATTCTTGTCGAGCGCCAGCACCTCGCGCCGCACGGCCGCCGCCACTGTTTCGGGCTGGCCCGTTGTGCGGATCATCAACGCCATGCCGGTTTCGGGTTGTTGCGCAAAGGGCATGTACATCTCGGCCGCGGGTTCGGCCTCAAGTTCGCGCGGGATCGTGTCTTTGACGATGCCGACGACCGTGGCCCAATCCTCTTCCTGCGGATTCTCGTCGTTCAAAGTCATGCGCTTGCCGATGGGGTTCTCGCCCGCGAAGTAGCGGCGCGCGAGCGTCTCGTTAATGACGATGACGTTCTGCGCCTGCCGCACGTCATGCCCGTCGAAGACGCGCCCCGCGACGAGCGGAATCTGCATCGTGCGGAAGTAGTCAGGGCTGACCGCGTTGTAGAAGGCGATGAACCGGTTGGCGGGATCGGGCGGGCGGCCCTCGATGGCAAAGCTCAGGCGCGCAAAGCCCGCGTCGGCCGCGATGGGCACGGACGAACGGATGGCGGCCGCTTCGACGCCGGGCTGCGCTTTGATGCGGTCGAGGAGTTGATCGTAGAAGGCGATGATGGGCGTGCCCCGCTGATAATTCGGGCCGCGCAGGTCAAGTTGCATCGTCAGCACGTGTTGCGGGTTGAAACCGGGATTGACCGCTTGCAGCCGTAAGAAGCTTTTGATCAAGAGGCCCGCCCCGACGAGCAGCACGAGCGAGAGCGCCATCTCCGCGACGACGAGAAGGCCGCGCACGCGCCCACGCACGCCGCCCGTGGCGCTGCGCCCGCCCTCTTTCAGCGTCTCGTTCAGTTCAGGCTTGGAAGCCTGCAACGCCGGCACAAGCCCGAAGACGACGCCGACGACGAGCGCGACCGCAAACGTGAACAGAAGCACGCGCCCGTCAATCGCGATCTCTTTCACGCGCGGCAAGTCCGCCGGGCCGAGGGCGACGAGCAGATCGACGCCCCACAGCGCCAGCAACAGGCCGAGCGTGCCGCCGATGAGCGCCAGCAAGAGACTCTCGGTTAGTAACTGCCGGACGATGCGCCAGCGCCCTGCGCCTAAGGCCGTGCGAATAGCGATCTCTTTCTGCCGGCTGGCGGCGCGCGCCAGCAGCATGTTCGCCACGTTGGTCGAGGCGATAAGCAGCACGAAGACGACCGCGCCCAGGAGCACCAGGAGCGCCAGGCGGAAACCGCCCACCACCTGTTCCTGCAAAGGCACGAGCCGCACGCCCCGATCCGCGTTGGCCTCTGGATACTGTCGGGCGAGCGCGGCGGCGACGGTGTCCATCTCGGCCTGCGCTTGCTGCAAAGTTACGCCCGGCTTCAGCCGCGCCAGCACGCCGAGGTAATGGCCGCGCCGGTTCGTAGCGCCGGGCCCGTGCGAGACGGGGGCCCACAACTCCGTGTCGTCCGCCAAGCCGTGCACGTCACTCACGCGGGCGACGACGCCCACGATGGTGTAGCTCTGGCCGTTGAGGTCAATCGGCTTGCCGACGATGTCGGGATCGGCGTTGAAGCGGCGCTGCCAGAGCCGCTCGCTGATCACGACCGAGAGGTCTTTGCCCGGTTGGTCTTCGTCGGGCAAGAAGGTGCGCCCCCTGATCGGCTTAACGCCGAGCGTGGCGAAGAAGGCGGGCGAGACGATGGCGCTGCGAATGCGCTCCGGCTCAGCCGTGCCCGTGAGGTTGAACGTCCAGTCCGCATAGGCGACCGTCTGCTCAAAGGCGTGACTTTGAGCGCGCCAGTCGGCGAAGTTGGGGAACGAGGCGGGGATGTTGCTGCGCCCGAGTTTCGCGCTCGTCTCCCACACCTGCACCAGCCGGTCAGGCTCACTGAACGGTAGGGGCCGCAGCAGCAGCGAATTGACCACGCTGAAGATGGCACTGTTAGCGCCGATGCCCAGCGCGAGCGCAATGACGGCGAGGGCCGTAAAGCCGGGGTGCTTCAGTAGCATACGGAAGCCATAGCGCAGGTCTTGGATCAGATCGCTCACCATAGGTTCTCCTATTCATAACGGAGCGCCACCATCGGATCGACGCGGGTCGCGCGCCGCGCCGGCAGGTAGCAGGCGCACAGCGCGACGAGCGTCAGCAAGAGCGCGATCAGTGTGAACGTCAAAGGGTCGAAGGGCTGCACGCCGTAGAGCATGCTTGTCAGGCTCACCAGATATTTCGTCAATGCATAAGCGCCCGCGAGACCGACGACGACGCCTGCGAGCGTCAAAGCCATGCCCTGCCGCAGCACCATCCGCAGCACATCGCGCGCCGACGCACCCAAAGCCATGCGGATGCCGATCTCTTTCGTGCGCTGCGCGACCGACCACGCCAGCACGCCGTAAAGCCCCACGGAGGCGAGCGCCATCGCGAGCAGGCCGAAGAGACTCAGCAGCTTCGCGAACAGACGCTCCAACGCCAGCGTCTCGTCGCCCTGCTCGACCTGTGTCTTCACGTCTTTGAGCGGCAGGCCCGCATCAATCTCACGCGCCGCCTGTCGGACGGCGGTGACGTAAGAGATGGGATCGCCCGACGTGCGCACCTCGAAGGTCCCTAAGCGAAGTATGCTCGACTCCTGCAACCAGGGCAGATAGGCCGTCGGCGGCACCTCGTCGCGCTGGGTGGCATACTTCGCGTCGCCCGCGAGGCCGACGATCTCTATCAAGCCGACCTCGTCTGGATTATCGAAGCTGAAGCGCTTGCCGACGGGGTTCTCGCCGTGGAAGAAGCGGCGTGCGAAGGTCTGATTGACCACGGCGACCGTGGGTGCGTGGGCGTCGTCGTGCGGCGTGAGGTCGCGCCCGGCGAGGACGGGGATGCCCATCGTCTTGAGGAAGTTCTCTCGCACTTGATGGATGTAAACGTCGCCGCTCGATTGTGCTTTGCCATCTGGCGCGACGGGCGCGCCCGGCAGATAAAGGCGGCGGTCGCTCTCGCTCTGCGCGAGCAGAGGCTCGGCCGAGAACGTGACCCCGCGCACGCCGGGCACGCCCTCGATGCGCTCGGACATCTGCTGGTAAAGGTTCACGAGCCGCTCGCCCTTGTAACCAATCAGGCCCGGCTCGATGGTGAAGACCAGCAGGTTGCTCTCGTCAAAGCCGAGCGCGACTCTTTGCAGGTTGACGAGCGTGCGTAGGAACAGCCCCGCGCCGACCATGAGCAGCAAAGAGAGCGCCACCTGCGCCACGACCAGAGACTTCGTGAACAACGAACGCGCGGCGCTGCCTGACGACCTCGCGCTGTCTTTGAGCGCGGGTGTGAGATCGACGCGCGTCGCGCGCCACGCGGGCACGATGCCGAAGAGGAGGCCCGTCACGAGCGACAGCGCCAGCGTAAAGCCGAGCACGCGCAGGTCGAGCCGCGGTTCAAGCGCGGCCATGCTCTGTCCGCCCCACTCGCCGACCGCCAGCAGCCCGTCCTTGATCCAGAACGCGAGCAGCACGCCGAGCGCACCGCCCAAGCCGGCGAGCAGCAAACTCTCGGTTAACAGTTGCCGGATCAACCGGCGGCGGCCCGCGCCGATTGCAAGGCGCACCGCGATCTCTTTCTCGCGTGCCGCGGAGCGCGCAAGCAGGAGGTTGGCGACGTTGGCGCAGGCGATCAGGAGTACGAGGCCGACCACCCCCAACAAAATGTAGAGCGGCTTTTGATAGTACTGCCGCCGGTTCGTCTCGCCCTGGCTGCCGGGGTACGCGACGAGGCGCGGGTAGTCTTCGGGGCCGAGCGGCTTGAGCGTGTTCGCCCCTCGGGCCACACGCGCCGCCCGGTGTTCGAGTGCGGTCTGTTGCAGGATGAGTTCGAGACTCGCCCGCGCCTGCTCCGGCGTCGCGCCCGGTTTGAGCCGCCCCATCAGACGCAGCCACCACGCGCCCGCGCCCGCCATCAGCGAGCGCTCGCCGTGGACTTGCGGCTCCCACGCGATAGGTATGGAAACGTCCGGCGAGCTGCCGACCTGCATCGTCCCGTCGAAGCCCCGCGGCGTGACGCCGACGACCGTGAACGCGACGTTGTTGAGGTTGATCTGCCGACCCACGACCGCGCGGTCGCCGCCGAAGCGCCGCTGCCAGTAGCGATAGCTGACGACGGCGACCGGCGGTGCCGCCGCGCGGTCATCCTCGTCCGTGATCGTCCGACCGACGAGCGCCGGCACGCCCAGGGCCGCATAGTAGTTGCCAGAGACCGCTTGCCCATTGACGACATCGGCGCGTCCGTCGGCGCTTACGTCCAACGGCATGTCGCCGAAAGCGAAGACATCCGACAGCGGCCCTGACTGCGCGCGAAAGCGGGCGTAAGTTTGATAAGCGAAGGACGACTTGACGAGCCGCCCCGACTCGTCGCGCGTCGCATTCCCGTGGTGACTGCCGGGGCTGAAGTTCGGGCCGGATGTCCACCTGAAGAGCACCAGCCGGTCAGGCTCTTTGACCGGCAGCTTCTTCAACAGCACCGCATCCACCACGCTGAAGAGCGCCGTGTTTGCGCCGATCCCTAGCGCCAGCGACAGCACAGCAATAGCGGTGAAGCCGGGCGCTTTGCCCAACATCCGCGCGCCATAGCGCAGGTCTTGCCAGAGTGTGCCCATGCTTAAACCTCCAAGCGCAGTGGCGAGTGACGAGTGCCGAGTGACGAGTTAAAAACTTCTTACTCGTCACTTGTCACTCGTCACTTGTCACTTCATTCATAGCGTAGCGCCACCATCGGATCGACCTTCGTCGCGCGCCGGGCCGGCACGTAGCAGGCGACGAGGGCGACCAGCGCGAGCAGCAGCGCGAGACCGGCGAAGATGACGGGGTCGGTGGCGCTGACGCCGTAGAGCAGGCTCGTCAACAGGCGCGTCGCAGCGAGCGCGCCCAGGAGGCCAGTGCCGACGCCGATGGCGGCGAGCGTCATGCCCTGCCCGATGATCAAACGGAGCACGTCACGGCGCTGCGCGCCCAAGGCGATGCGCACGCCGATCTCGTGCGTGCGCCGCGTGACCGAGTAGGCCATCACGCCGTAGATGCCGAGCACCGCCAGAAGCAGCGCGACGACGGCGAAGAGGCCGAGCAGCATCATGTTGAAGCGGCGGCCGGCGACCGAGGCGGCGCGCAGATCGTCGAGCGTGCGCGTCTGCCAGATCAGTTGCTCCTTATCTAACTCGCGCACCGCGCCGCGCACCGTCGCCGTCATCGTCGCCGGCTCGCCCGCCGTGCGCACGACGAGGTTCAGCCGCCGCTCGGCCACCTGCTCGTAAGGCAGGTAGTATTCGGGCTGTGACTCCGTTTCGAGCGCGGCGCGGCGCACGTCGCCGACCACGCCGACGATCTCGCGCGGCGCGGTCTCGTCGCCCACCAGGAGGCGCTGCCCGACGGGGTTCTCGCCCGCGAAGTAGCGGCGCACGAGTGCCTCGCTGACGAGCATGACGGGCGGCGCTTGCGCGTTGTCGCGCTCCGTGAGCAGCCGGCCCGCGCACAGGCGGAGCTTGAGCGTCTCGAAGTAGCCGGGGCTGGCGATGGTGTAGTTGCCTTCGGGCACAGAGCCGGGCGGCGCTGGGGGCCGGCCCGCGATCTGGAAGGTGATGCTCTCGTCGCCCTCGCCGAGCGGCAGGAGGTTGACGACGCCGGCCGATTGCACGCCGGGCAACTCCTTCGTGCGTTCGATGAGGCGGCGGAAGAAGTCCTGCTGCTGCGCGGGCGTGGGGTAGCGTTTCGTGCTGAGCGGGATGTCGAGCGTGAGCACGTGCTCCGCGTCGAAGCCGGCGTCCGTCTGCAACAGGCGCACGAAGCTCTTGAGCAGGAGGCCCGCGCCGATGAGCAGCATCAGCGAGAGCGCGACCTCGGCGACGACGAGCAGACTGCGCACGCGGTTGCGGCGCAGGCTTTCGGTCGAGCCGCGGCTGCCCTCCTTGAGCGCGTCGTTCAGATCGGGCTTCGACGCGTGCAGCGCCGGCACGAGCCCGAAGACGACGCCCGTCAGCGCCGAGAGCGCGAGCGTGAAGACGAGCACGTTCGTGTCCAAGCCCACCTGCTGTATGCGCGGGATGTCCGCCGGACTCGCGGCGACGAGCAGATCAACGCCCCACATCGCCAGCAGCAAACCCAGCGCGCCGCCCGTCAGCGCCAGCATCAGGCTCTCGACCAACAGTTGCCGCACGACGCGCAAGCGACTAGCGCCGAGCGCCGTGCGGATCGCGATCTCCTTCTGGCGCGAGGCGGCGCGTGCGAGCAACAGGTTCGCCACGTTCGCGCATGCAATCAAGAGCACCAGCCCGACCGCGCCGAGCAGCATCAAGAGCGCCGGGCGCACGTCCCCGATCAGCGCGCCGTGCATCGAGACGGGCGCGATGGCGACGTTCGTGTTTGCCGCCGGGTACTGCTGCTCCAAGCGGCGCGAGATGGTCTCCAACTCCGCGCGCGCCTGCTCGATGGTGACGCCCGGCTTCAGCCGCGCGATGACGGGCAGCGTGTGCGCGTCGCGCGCCTCGCGGTCTGGTGACGGGCGGTCGTTGAGCGGCTCCCAGTAGTCCTGGTGCTCGGCGCGGAACGGGTACTCGAAGCCCGGCGGCATCACGCCGATTACGGTCATGCTGGCACTGCCGAACTTGAGTTGCTGCCCGATGACCTGCGGGTTCGCGCCGAAGCGCCGCTGCCACAGGCCGTGGCTGATGACGACGACGGTCGCGTTCGGCTGATCCTCCTCGCGCGTGAAGACGCGCCCCAACTCCGGCTTGACGCCGAGCACCGTGAAGTAGTCGGCCGCCACGTCCGCGCCGCGCAGTCGCTCCGGCTCTGAGCCGTCGGTTGTCGTCAGCACCGTGCCGGAACTGAGGTAGCCCGCCACTGATTCGAGCGTCTGCGCCTGCGTCTGCACGTCCTTGTAATCTGGGAACGAGAAGACGCCGCGCTCCGGCTGCTGGCCGCGCGTGCCCTCGCCGATGCGCACAAGGCGCTCCGGCTCAGGGAACGGCAGCGGGCGCAAGAGGACTGTGTTCACCACGCTGAAGATGGCGCTGTTCGCGCCGATGCCCAAAGCGAGCGCCAGCACCGCGATTACCGTGAAGCCCGGATGCTTCACCAGCATCCGCACGCCGTAGCGCAGGTCTTGTAAGAATGTGCCCATCGCGAATCTCCGGATTTGGGATTTCGGATTTTCGATTGTGGAACTCGGCCGGGCAAAAACCGCCCGCTTTTCTCTTTCCGGTCTGTAATCCGCTCAATTCGCAATCCTCATTCCGCAAAAAAAGTCTAGAGAGTTCGGAGAGTCTGGAGAGTCTGGAGCAGCTTTCGTTAGAGTTTACCTGTGTGCGCTTATGCTGGGAGCGCGGGGGCGCGCGCGCCCGCCTAGCGTGCTGCCAGCACGCTCAAAAGGTTTCTTCATCCTCCAAGCTTAAGTGTAGCTCGGCTACCGTTCGCGCTGATGCGCTCACGGCGGGCGGGACGCCCGCGCTCCCAGCAGCAGGCAGCTTTGGTAAACTCCGCAGCTAGCCGCTCTAGAGAGTCAAAGGACAACTGCTTTTGACTCTCTAGACTCGCCAGACTCTCCGGACTCACGACTGTCTTATTCGTGCCTGAGTGCGACCATCGGATCGAGCCGGGTGGCGCGGCGCGCGGGGACGTAGCAGGCGACGAGGGCGACGAGGACGAGCAGGAGCGCGAGGCCCGCGAAGGTGACGGGATCGGTGGCGCTCACCTCGTAGAGCAGTTGCCGGAGCGCGCGCGTGGCGGCGAGGCTGGCGACGAGGCCGGCTGCGACGCCGACTAGCGTCAGCAGCATGCCCTGCCCGATGACGAGCCGCAGCACGTCCCGCGTCTGCGCGCCCAAGGCGATGCGCACGCCGATCTCGTGCGTGCGCTGCGTGACGGTGTAAGACATCACGCCGTAGATGCCGAGCGCGGCCAGGACGAGCGCGAGCGCGGCGAAGAGGCCGAGCAGCAGCATCGAGAAGCGGCGCAGCAGGATCGAGTCGGCCAGACGCTGCTCCATCGTCTGCACGTTGTAGACGGCCATCTGTTTGTCCGCGCCGAGCAGTTCGCGGCGGATGGCGGGCACGAGGCTCGCCGGGTCAGTCGCCGTGCGCACGACCATCGTGCCGGCGAAGGACGGCGCTTGCGCGTCCGGTATGTAGAGGCCCATCGTGCCCGGCGTGTCCAGCCCGTACTGCCGCACGTCGCCGACGACGCCGACCACCGTCAGCCACGGCGGCGGCTTGGTGTCGCCGTAGTACCTGAGCCGCTTGCCCAACGGGTCTTCGCCGGGCCAGAGCTTGCGCGCCATCGTCTCGCTGACGAGCGCGACCGGCGTGGTCTTCTCCGTGTCCGCGGCGTTGAATGCCCGCCCGCGCAGGAGCGGGATCGACATGGCGCGCAGGTAGTCTGCCGTCACATCGTAGTTGTCCACGTCCGGGCGCTCGCCGGGCCGGTAAGCGCGCCCTTCGAGTTCGACGGTGCGGCGGTCGAAGCCCTCGGCGGGGAGCGTGCTGGTGAGCGCCGCCGCCTCGACGCCCGGCAGCGCCTCGACGCGCTCGATGGCGCGCGCGTAGAAGTTGTGCCAGTCCTGCGCCTGCGGGTACTGCACGCGCGGCAGCCACACGTCCATCGTGACGAGGTTCTTCGCCTCGAAGCCCGGATCGACCCGGCGCAGCCGCACGACGCTCTTGACGAGCAGCCCGGCGCAAATGAGCAGCACGAGCGCGAGCGCCACCTCAGCGACGACCAGCGCGCCGCGCAGACGGCTGCGGCTCGAACCAGCGCCCGGGCCGCGCCCGCCTTCCTTCAACGTCTCGTTCAACTCGGGCCGCGACATACGCCAGGCCGGCGCAAGCCCGAACACTATCCCTGTGAGCACCGCCGTGCCGAAGGTGAAGACGAGCACGCGCGCGTCGAGCGTGATGCGCCCCAGCCAGGGCACGAGTTGCGCGCCGAGGGATTCGATCAGGCTCGTGCCCCAGAGCGCGCCGAGCAGACCGAGCGCGCCGCCGCACAACGCGAGCAGCACGCTCTCCGTCAACAACTGTCGCACCAGCCGCACGCGCCCCGCGCCGAGCGCCGCGCGGATCGCAAGCTCCTTCTGCCTGACACTGGAGCGCGCGAGCAGCAGGTTGCCCACGTTCGCGCACGCGATGAGCAACACGAAGCCGACCGCGCCGAACAGCATCAAGAGCGCCGGCCGCAGATCGCCAACGAGGTCTTCGCGCAGCGGCGTGACGCGGACGCCATAGTTCGTGTTCGCGTGCGGGTGCTGTTGTTCGAGCCGGCTCGCGATGACGGTCATCTCGGACTGCGCCTCGGCGAGCGTCACGCCCGGCTTGAGGCGCGCGATGGCGCGCAGGTGGCGGCTGCCGCGCTGCGTCTCGTCGGGCGGTTCGGCGACGGGCCGGTACAACTCGGCGGGCGCGTCGAGCAGACCTTTCGGCAGCGACTGGAAGTCGGCCGGCATGACGCCGACAATCGTGTACGGCCGGCCGTTGAGCGTGATCGCCTTGCCGACGACGCCTGCGTCGCCGCCGTAGCGCCGCTGCCACAGCCCGTAGCTCAACACGACGACGAAGTCTTTGCCGTCCTGCTGCTCTTCCGGCAGGAACGTGCGCCCCAAAAGCGCCCGCCCCTGCATCACGTCGAAGTAACCGTCGCCAACCTGCGCCGCCGCGATGCGCTCCGTCTCGCCGTCGCCCGCGACAAGCGCGCGCCAGCCCGCGTAGGTGGACAGGGCCGCGAACGAGTGGCTCTGTGCTCCCCAGTCGGCCACGTCCGTCGCGGACACCTGATCGCGGTGCTCGGCGCGCGTGCGGTCGTCGCCCCACAGCAGCACGATGCGCTCCGGCTCGTGGTACGGCAGCGCGCGCAAGAGCGCCGCGTTGACGATGCTGAACACGGCCGTGTTCGCGCCAATCCCCAGCGCCAGCGACAACACCGCCACGGCCGTGAACCCGCGACTCTTCAGCATCATGCGCAAACCGTAACGCAGGTCTTGCAGTAACGTATTCATCACGAACCCCCAAGAACAGTGACGAGTGACAAGTAACGAGTGACGAGTTAAGACAATTTGTTTTGCTTGTCACTCGTCACTCGTCACTCGTCACTTCATTCGTACCTGAGCGCGATCATGGGATCGACCTTCGTCGCGCGACGCGCGGGGATCAGGCAAGCGACGAGCGCGACGAGCGCGAGCAGCAGGGCGACGCCGCCGTAGGTAAGCGGGTCTTTGGCGCTGACGCCGTAGAGCAGGCTCGTCATCGCGCGCATGACGAGGAACGCGCCGACGAGACCGAGGGCGACGCCGACCAGCGTGAGCCGCATGCCCTGACTGACGATCAGGCGGAGCACGTCGCGCTGCGCCGCGCCGAGCGCCATGCGGATGCCGATCTCGTGCGTGCGCTGCGTGACCGTGTAGGCCATCACGCCGTAGAGACCGAGCGCGGCCAAGAGGAGCGCCGTCGCGGCGAAGATGCCCAAGAGCCACGTGGCGAACTTCTGCGACGCGACCGACCCAGCGACCACCTGCGCCATCGTCTGCACTTGCGACACGGGCTGATCCTTATCCACCTCGCGCACGGCGTTCCGGATGGCCGCCGTGAGGGCCGTCGGCTCGCCGGTCGTGCGCACCGCGAGCGACATGCCGCGGCTTAGTTGCGCGTCGGGCACGGCGGGCAGTTGGAAGTAGGGGCGGTAGATTTCGACGCGCCCCTCCTCGTCGGGGCCGTAGTGCTTGACGTGCTTGACCACGCCGACGATCTGCATCCAGGGGAAGGGCGACTGCGCGCCGCCGAGTTTGATCCGCTTGCCGACGGCGTCGCCTTTGGGGAAGAAGCGAGCGGCCATCTGCTCATCAATCACGGCCACCGGGGGCGCACCTGTTTTGTCCTGCTCGGTGAAGGAGCGCCCCGCGACGAGCGGAATCTCCATCGCGCGGAAGTAGCCCGGCGTGACCGTGAGGTTGACGGCGACGACGGTGTCGCGGGTGTTCGCCACCTCCTGCCCCTCGACCGTGATGCCCGACTCGATGCCGCCGTTCATCGGCAGCCCCCGCGTGAGTCCCGCCGCCTGCACGCCGGGCAGAGTCTCGACGCGCTGCAAGAGCGCGCGGTAGAACTGTTCGACCTGCGCGTTCTCCTTGTAGCGCGCGTCGGGCAGGACGATGCGCATCGTCAGCACGTGCTCCGGGTTGAAGCCCACGTCCGCCGCGCGCAGGTTCATAAAACTCTTCATCAACAGCCCCGCGCCGACGAGCAGTAGGAGCGAGAGCGCGACCTCGGCGACGACGAGCAGGCTGCGCACGTAGTTGCGGTGCGCGCCGCCCGCGCCGCTGCGCCCGCCCTCCTTGAGTGCCTCGTTCAGGTTCGCCTTCGAGACCTGAATCGCGGGCGCGAGACCAAACAGCAAGCCGGTGACGACCGAGACGATGAGCGTGAAGACGAGCACGCGCGTGTCCAGCCCGATGTTCATGATAAGCAGGCGCGGCACGTCGTCGGGGATGGCGGCGAGCAGTCCCTTCACGCCCCACGCCGCGAAGAGCAAGCCCAAAGCGCCGCCCGAAACCGAGAGCAGCACGCTCTCCGTCAGCAGTTGCCTGATGATGCGCCAGCGCCCCGCGCCTAAGGCCGTGCGAATAGCGATCTCTTTCGCGCGCGCCGTCGCGCGGGCGAGCAAGAGGTTCGCCACGTTCGCGCAGGCGATGAGCAGGACGAAGCCGACCGCCGCGAGCACGACAAGGAGGGCGGCGCGGATGTCCTCGGTCGCGCGGTCTTGCAGCTTGGTGAGAGTGAAGCCGCTGCCTTCGTTCTCGCGGTACTGCTGCGCGAGGCGCGCGGTGATGGTCGTCATCTCGGCGCGCGCCTGCTCGACCGTCACGCCGGGCTTGAGCAGACCGACGAGGTAGATGCCGGGGTGGTTGCCGCGCTCCTGCATCTTGTCGGCTTGCAGCCCGATGGGCACGAGCACGTCCACCGGCGCTTGCCACTCGAAGGTCTGCGGCAGTATGCCGACGACCGTGTAGCTCTCGTTGTTGAGCGTAAGCTGCTGCCCGACGATTGCAGGGTTGCCGCCGAAGCGGCGCTGCCACAGTCCGTGACTGATGACGATGGTGCGGCTCGCGCCGGGCTTGTCTTCGTCGTCTGTGAAGACGCGCCCCACGGCCGCCGTGACGCCGAGCGCGGGGAAGAAACTGGCCGACACCTCGCGCGCGTCCAGTCGCTCCGGCTCGCCCGCGCCCGTCAGGATGTAGCTCCCGCCGCGAAAGGCCGCGAGTTGTTCAAAGACCGACCCTTGCGCCCGCCAGTCCTGAAAGTTCGGGTACGAGACCGACATATTCGGCACTTGCTGGCTCCATTCTGAAAGGAACACCAGCCGCTCGGCCGTCTTAAACGGCAGCGGGCGCAACAGCACGCCGTTCACCACGCTGAAGATCGCGCTATTCGCGCCGATACCCAAAGCTAGCGCCAGGATCGTCACCAGCGCGAACCCCGGACTCTTCCACAACATCCGCACGCCGTAGCGTATGTCTTGCCACAAATTGCCCATGATCAAACCTCCAAAAGCAGTGCCGAGTGACAAGTGACGAGTGACGAGTTAAGACAAGTTGTTCTGCTTGTCACTCGTCACTCGTCACTTGTCACTTCATTCATACCTGAGTGCCACCATCGGATCGACCTTCGCGGCGCGGCGCGCGGGGACGTAACAGGCGAGGAGCGCCACCGCCAGCAGGAGCAGCGCAACGCCTGCGTAAGTCCAGGGGTCTGTGGCTGTGACGCCAAAGAGCAGACTCGCCATCAGGCGCGTCAGGGCGAAGGCGGCCGCCAGTCCCAGTGCCGCGCCGCCGAGCGTGAGCGCCATGCCCTGCCCGACGACCAACCTGATCACGTCGCGCGTCTGCGCGCCGAGCGCGAGGCGCACGCCGATCTCATGCGTGCGCTGCGTGACGGTGTAGGAGACGACGCCGTAGAGACCGAGCGTCGCCAGCGCGAGCGCGACCGCGGCGAAGACGCCGAAGACGACGAGGCTGAACCGCCGCGCGTCGAGCGACGAGGAGTAAATCTCGTCGAGCGCGCGAAAACTCGTCGGCGTCTCCGCGTCGAGCGCGCGCGCCGCCGCGCGCATCGCAGGCGTCAACGACGCGGGCGCGGTCTGCGCGCGGACGACGACCGCGAGCGAGGAAGCCTGCGGGCGCTGGAAGGCGTCGGCGTAGACGGTGCGCGCCGAGGCGGCGTCAAGCCCCGCGTCGCGCACGTCGCCCACCACGCCGACGATCTCCAGGAGCCTGCGGTCGCCGTCCATGTTGCCGAACTGGATGCGCCGGCCCGTGGGGTCTGCGCCGGGGAAATACTTTTGCGCGAGCGACTGACTGACGACCGCGACGGGCGGCGCGTCCGGTTTATCGCTCTCGTCGAAGACGCGCCCGCGCAGCAGTGGGATGCCCATCGCCGCGAAGTAGCCGGGGCTGGCGCGGCGGTAGTCGGCGTGCCCCGTGTGCGCCGGATCGTTGTCAATCAGGAACGTCCCGTCCGCGCCCGTGTCCGTCAGCGGTAGGGCGTCTATGCCGCCGACGGCGACGACGCCCGGCAGTCGGCCGAGCCGTTCGAGCAGTTGTCGGTAAAAGAGCGCGTTACGCTTCTGCCGATCCTTGTCCTCGGACGAAGGCAGCGACAAGGTCATCGCCACGGCGCTGTCCGTGCGGAAGCCCGGATCGACGCGGAGCAGCGCGACGAAGCTGCGCCCCAGCAGCCCCGCGCCGACCAGCAGGACGAGCGTCAGCGCGACCTGCGCGACGACGAGCGCGCCGCGCAGCCGCCTGCCCGTCGCGTGCGCCGAAGCCCCGCGCGCCGCCTCTTTGAGGCCGGCTTGCAGATCGTCGCCCGCGAGGTTGAGCACGGAGATCAGGCCGAGCGCGACGGCGATGACGAAGGCCAGCGCGAGCGTGAAGGCGAGGGCGCGCGCGTCCACGCCGATCTCCTCGGCGCGCGGCAGCCCCTCGCGGTTCAAGCCCGTGATGAGATCGACGACCCAGACGGAGAGCAGCACGCCGAGCGCGCCGCCCGCGCACGCAAGCAGCAGGTTCTCGGTGACGAACTGCCGCGCCAGTCGCAGCCGGCCCGCGCCGAGCGCGACGCGGACGGCGAACTCCTTGCGCCGCGCCGTCATCTGCGCCAGCAAGAGATTAGCGACGTTCGTGCACGCGACGAGCAGTAGAAAGCCGACGGCGGCAAGTATAACGACGAGCGGCTGGCGGACGCTGCCCGTCAGGTACTCTTGCAGCGGGATGAGCGCGAAGTCGGCCGCGTCCGTGCCCTGGCCGTTCTCCTGCCTGAGTTGTCCCGCGACGGCGCTTAAATCTTTGCGCGCCTGCGCGAGCGTCACGCCGGGGCGCAGCCGCGCGATGACGTTCCAGTTGTGTGCCGTGCGCGAAGTGTCGGGCGGGAACATCTCGCGCGGCACCCACACGTCCGCCTGCGCCGGGTAGCCGAGGCCCGGCGGCAGCACGCCGACGACCGTCAGTTGTTGATCTTCGATCCTTAAAGTCGTCCCCGCGAGATCGCGCCGGCCGCCGAGCAGCCGCTGCCAGAAGCCGTGGCTGACGACCGCGACGGGCGCGCGCGACCTGATCTCTTCGGGCGAGAACGCGCGCCCGACGATAGGCTCGACGCCGAGCACGCGGAAGAACTCGCCGGAGACCGCGTAGGCGGGCGCGCGCACCGGCTCGCTCCCGCCGATGATGGTTGTCATCATCGTCGCCGGAGTGCCGCCGCTGTACTCGGCCATCGCCTCGAAGCTGCGGCTGCGCGCGCGCACGTCCGCGTAGTTCGGCTCCGCGACCGGCATCCGCCCGCCCTTCTCGCTGACCTCTTTGAGCTGCACGACGCGCGCCGCCTCCGGGTACGGCAACGGGCGCAGCAGCACCGCGTCAACGACACTGAAGATCGCCGTGCACGCGCCGACTCCGAGCGCGAGCGAAATCACAGCGGCCGACGTGAAACCCGGATTCTTGACCAGCCGCCTGAACCCGTACCGCAGGTCTTGCCAGAGTGTGCCCATCGTAAACCTCCAAAGGCAGTGACGAGTGACAAGTGACGAGTGACGAGTTAAAGACAAGCTTCTGCTTGTCACTCGTCACTTGTCACTCGTCACTTCATTCATAGCGTAGCGCCACCATCGGATCGACTTTGGTCGCGCGGCGCGCGGGGACGTAGCAGGCGACGAGCGCAACGAGCGTCAGAAAGAGCGCGATGACGGCGAACGTCAGCGGGTCGGCGGCGCGCACGCCGTAGAGCATGCTGGTCAGGCTCGCCAGGTATTTGGTCAGCACGTATGCGCCGACGAGACCGAGCGCGACGCCGACGAGCGTCAGCGTCATGCCCTGCCGGAGCACCAGCTTGAGCACATCGGCGCGGCTCGCGCCTAAGGCCATGCGCACGCCGATCTCGTGTGTGCGCTGCGCGACCGACCAGGCCAGGACGCCGTAGAGGCCGACGGCGGCGAGCGTCTGCGCGAGCAGGCCGAAGAGGATGAGCAGCTTCGTGAACAGGCGTTCCATTGAGAGCGTCTGGTCGGCCTGCTGCACCTGCGTCTTGACGTTGCTGATCGGCAGGTTCGCGTCCACGTCGCGCACGGCCTGGCGGAGAGCGTTGAGGGCGGCCTTCGGCTCGCCCGCGGTGCGCACCTCGAAGGTCATCGCGCCGACCGAAGGCAGCGACTGCGCCCACGGGAGATAGGCGGTCGGCGGAATCTCGTCGCGCTGGCTCGTGTACTTGGCGTCCTTTGCGACGCCGACGATCTCGATCTCGCCCGCCTTGTCTGGCGCGAAGCCGAAGCGCCGCCCCACGGGGTTGTCGTTGGGGAAGAAGCGCCGCGCGAACGCCTGGTTGACCACGGCGACTTTCGGCGCGTGCTCGTCGTCGCGCGCGCCAAGGTCGCGGCCCGCAAGGAGCGCAATCCGCATCGCCGGCAGGAAGTTTTCGCGCACGCGGAGCAGGTAGAGATCGCCGGTCGGCGTGACCTTGCCGTCCGCGCCGGCCGTCGTGGCCGCGCCGGCCAGCCAGAAGTCGCTGTCGCTCGAACTCTGCGAGAGCAGCGGGTCGCGCGAGAAGGTGACGGCCTCGACGCCGGGCACGGCCTCCATGCGCTCAAACAGGCGGCGGTAGAGGCTCGCCAGCCGCTCGTCCTTGTAGCCGACGAGGTTCGGGTCAACGTCGAACAGCAGCAGGTTGCGCGCGTCGAAGCCGGTCTCGACGCGGCGCAGGTTGACGAGTGTGCGCAGCATCAGCCCCGCGCCGACGAGCAGCAGCAGCGAGAGCGCCACCTGCGCGACGACCAGCGACTTGGTGAGCCAGGAGCGCGTGGCGGCGGCCGAGCCGCGCGCGCTGTCCTTGAGCGCGGGCGTCAGCTCGACGCGCGTCGCGCGCCACGCGGGCACGAGGCCGAACAGCAGCCCCGTCAAGAGCGAGAGCGCCAGCGTGAAGCCGAGCACGCGCAGATCGAGTCGCGGCTCAAGCGCCTTCATCCCGACGCCCCAGTCGCTTACCGCCAGCAGCCCGTCCTTGATCCAGAACGCGAGCAGCACGCCCGCCGCGCCGCCTAAGGATGCGAGCAGCACGCTCTCGGTCAGCAGTTGCCTGATGAGCCGCCCGCGGCTCGCGCCCAGGGCGAGGCGCACGGCGATCTCCTTCTGCCGCGCGGCGGCCCGCGCGAGCAGTAGATTTGCGACGTTCGCGCACGCGACCAGGAGCACCAGCCCGACCACGCACAGCAGCAGATAGAGCGGGCGCTGATAGAACTGCCGCCGGTTCATCTCGCCCTGACTGCCCGACGCCACGGCGAGTTGCGGATAGTCGTCGGGGCCGAGCGCCGGCAGCGACCTTAGCGTCGCCCGCGCCGCGCGGTGCTCGTCAACCGACTGCCGGAAGAGGCCGGCGAGGGCGGCTTGCGCCTGCGCAGGACTCGCGCCGGGGCTAAGCCGGCCCATGATGCGCAGCCACCACAGCCCGCCACCCGCCATGCGCGAGCGGTCGGCGCTGATCTGCGGCTCCCACGCGAGCGGGAGCGATACGTCCGGCGACGTGCCGACCTGCATCGTGCCGTCGAAGCCCGGCGGCGTGACGCCGACGACCGTGAAGGCGACACCGTTGAGGTTGATCTGCCGGCCGACGACCGTGGGGTCGCCGCCGAAGCGCCGCTGCCAGTAGCGATGACTGAGCACGGCAGCTGGCGCGGCCGACGGCCTGTCGTCCTCGTCGGTGAGCGTGCGCCCGACGAGCGCCGGCACGCCCAGGGCCGCGTAGTAGTTGCCCGACACGAACTGCCCGTTCTCCACGTCCGCCTGCCCGCCCGCCAGCACGTTCAGCGTCACGCCGCCGAAGGCGAACACGTCCGAGACGGCGGCGGGCTGTTGCGCGCGGAACAGCGCGTAGGTCTGGAAGGGAAAAGAGGTTCTGACGCGCCGCCCCGACTCGTCGAGGTTGGTGTTGCCCGAATAGCCGCCGGGGCTGAAGCTCGTCGCCGCCACCGACTGGAAGAGCACCAGCCGCTCCGGGTCTTTGACCGGCAGCTTCTTCAGCAGCGTGGCGTCAATCACACTGAACAGCGCCGTGTTCGCGCCGATGCCCAAAGCGAGCGACAGCACCGCGATGGCCGTGAAGCCCGGCGTCTTCGCCAACATCCGCGCCCCGTAGCGCAGGTCTTGCCAGAGTGTGCCCATCGAAAACCTCCAAGAGCAGTGACGAGTGACAAGTGACAAGTGACGAGTTAAGAAGCCACGGGCAGCGCGTGTCCTCCGCGACCTCCGCGGCCCTGCTTCGCGCCCTTTGCGGTTAAAGCTGTTCCCTTAACCGCAAAGGACGCTAAGCGAGCCGCCGTAGGGCCGCAAAGGGCTGCGCTCGTCCCTCGTCAGTTCATTCGTACCTCAAGGCCACCATCGGATCGACCTTGGTCGCGCGCTGCGCCGGCAGGTAGCAGGCGGCGAGCGTGACGCCGCCGAGGAGCAGGGCGACGGCGGCGAAGGTCAAGGGGTCGGTCGGGCTGACGCCGTAGAGCAGGCTGGCGAGCACGCGCGTCAGCACGAAGGCGCTCAGGAGGCCGACGGCGATGCCGGCGAGCGCGAGCGTCATGCCTTGGCGGACAACGAGCCGGAGCACGTCCGCGGCTTGCGCGCCGAGCGCCATGCGGACGCCGATCTCCTGCGTGCGTTGCGCGACCGAATAACTCATCAGCCCGTAGATGCCGACCGCCGCGAGCAGGAGCGCGAGCGCGGCGAACAGGCCCAACAGGACGGCGTTGAACGTGCGCGGCGCGGCCTCGCGCCCGATGATCTGCGTCATCGTCTCCACGTCCGCGAGCGGCAGGTCTTTGTCGAGCGCGTGCACCTCGCGCCCGACGGCCGCCGCCAGCCCGCGCGCGTCCGGCGTCCGCATGCGGACGCTCAGCGTGAAGGAGCGTAGGTCGGCGCTGCGCCCCAGCGGCGTGTAGATGCGTATGCGCCCCAGAGACTCGCGGGCGAAATCCTTCACGTTGCCGACGACGCCGACGATCTCGTGCCGCGTGGGGCTGTCGTACCCGATGTGCTTGCCTATGGCGTCGCCCGCGGGCCAGAAGCGCCGCGCCAGGTTCTCGTCCACCAGCACGACAGGGCGGCCTTCGCGCACCTCGTCCGGCGTAAAGGTGCGTCCGCGCAGGACGGGAATCTGCATCACGTCGAAGTAGCGTTCGCTGGCGATTGTCCAGTCCACGTTGATCTCTTCGCCGGGCTTGATGGGCGCGTGCCCCTCGACCGCGATGTCGGTCTGCCAACTGTCGAGACCCGGCAGGCTGTTGGACAGCGCGGCGGATTCGACGCCCGGCAGTTGCGCGACGCGGGCCAACAACTCCTGCTCAAAGCGGTTGACCTGCTCTTTGCCCGCGTAGCGCGAGTTCGGCGGGGAGAGCGACATCGTCAGGACGTTGTCGGGGTTATAGCCGGGCGTCGCCGTGAGCAGGCGCGCGAGGCTGCGCGTGAGGAGGCCAGCGCCCGCGAGCAGCACGAGCGCAAGCGCGATCTCCGTCACGACCAGCGCGGCGCGCAGCCGCCGCCCCGCGCCGCCGACCGCCGCCGTCGTGTTCTCCTTCAGCGCGTCCGACAGGTTCGTCTTGGCCGAAGTCCACGCGGGCGCGAGTCCGAAGACGACGCCCGTGACGAGCGCGAGCGCGCACGTGAACCACAGCACCGGCCGATCAATGCCGATGGACTCGACGCGCGGGATGGCGGCCGGCTCGGCCGCGCGCAACAGGCCGACGCCCCACAGCGCGAGCAATAGACCGAGCGCGCCGCCCAACGTCGAGAGCAGCACGCTCTCGACGAGCAGTTGCCGCATCAAGCGCCAGCGACTCGCGCCCAGCGCGGCGCGGATGGCGAACTCGCGCCGCCTGGTCGTCGCGCGCGCGAGCAGGAGATTAGCCACGTTCGCGCACGCGATGAGCAGCACGAACGCGACCGCGCCGAACAGCAGCCACAGCGACTTGCGCGACTCGCCGACGATGCTCTCGTAGAGCGACGTGAGGCGGATGCTGTGGCCCGCGTTCGTCCAGGCATACTCGCGCACCAGCCCGGCCTTGACCGCATCCATGTCCGCCTGCGCCTGCTGCATTGTGACGCCGGGCTTCAGCCGGCCGATGACGTAGCCGGCGACGCGCACGTCGCGCTGCCGCCAGACGCCCTCGCCCGCCCACTGCCCCATCAGCACCCACAGAGGCTCAGGCTCCTGAGTCTGAAAGTCGCGCGGCATCACGCCGACGACGGTGAACGGCCGGTCGTCGAGCGTGACGGTTTGGCCGATGGCGTTCTGGTCGCCGCCGAAGTGTCGCTGCCAGAAACCGTAGCTCAAGATCGTCACGGGCTGCGCGCCGTACTTGTCCTCTTCCGGCAGGAAGGCGCGACCGAGCAGGGGGCGCACGCGCATCACGTCGAAGTAAGCGGCCGTCACCATCCGCGCGTCCAGACCCTCCGGCTCGCCCGCGCCGGTCAGCGTCATGCGCAGCCCGCGCGTGGTGGACATGGCGGCGAAGGTGTGGTTGCGCGCGCGCCAGTCGAGGAAGTTCAGGTAGGAGACCGCGCGGTTCTGCACGTCGCTGCCCTCCTCCTGCATCCACACCAACTGCTCCGGCTCGCTGTACGGCAGCGGGCGCAAGAGCACCGCGCGCACGACCGAGAAGATGGCCGTGTTCGCGCCAATGCCGAGCGCCAGCGTCACGACCGCCACCGCCGCGAACCCCGGACTCTGCCACAGCACGCGCACGCCGTAGCGAACGTCCTGCCACAAGTTACCCATGACTAAACCTCTAAGTTCAGAAGCCGCGCGCAACGAGTATTCTTTGCGACCTTTGCGGCCCTCTTCGCGTGCTTTGCGGTTAAAGCTTTTCTCTTAACCGCAAAGAGCGCGGAGCGAGCCGCAAAGAACGCAAAGGTCTGCTCTTGTCACCTCATTCGTACCTCAAGGCCACCATCGGATCGACCTTCGTGGCTCGCCGGGCCGGGACGTAGCTGGCGACGAGCGCGACCACAGTCAGGAACAGGGCGACGCTGGCGAACGTGGCCGGGTCGCTGGCGCTGACGCCGTAGAGCAGGCTCGTCAACAGGCGCGTCGCAGCGAGCGCGCCCAGGAGGCCAGTGCCGACGCCCAGGAGCGTGAGCACGAGCGCCCGCCCGATGACGAGGCGGAACACGTCGCCCGTCTGCGCGCCGAGGGCGATGCGCACGCCGATCTCGTGCGTGCGCTGCGCGACCGTGTAGGCCATCACGCCGTAGATGCCGACGGCGGCGAGGACGAGCGCGAGCGCGGCGAAGAGACCGAGGAGCGTCATCTGGAAACGGCGCTGCGCGACCGACTCCGCCAGCCGCTCGCGCATCGTCTTGAGACTCGCCACCGGCTGCTCCGGGTCAACGGCCGCGACCTCGCGGCGCACGACGGCAGCGAGCGCGGCCGCGTCGCCCTGCGTGCGCACGGCGACGAAGAGCGGCGGCAGCGTGAAGCCGGCGAAGAGCGGCTGGTAGGCCGAGACGTAGATGGTCGGCCGCGCCTCCTCAGCGAGCGAGCGGTGCTTCACGTCGCCGACCACGCCGACGATCTCGATCCACCTGGGCGTCCCGCCCTGCCCGATGCCGCTGTAGGCGATGCGCTTGCCGACAGCTTCCGCGCCGGGCCAGTAGCGTTCGGCCACGGCGCGGCTGACAACGGCGACGGGCGGCGCGGCGTCCGTGTCCGCGGCGGCGAAGTCGCGCCCGCGCAGCAGGGGGATGCGCAGCGCGGCGAAGTAACCGGGCGTGACGAAGCGCAGTTGCTCTTCCGGGTGCGGCGAGCCGGGCGGGACGGGGCGACCTTCAATCATGAGGCTGCGGCTGCCGCCGCGCCCGTTGAACGGCAGCAGGTTGTTGCCGCCCACGGCCTCGATGCCGGGCAGCGCCCGCAGCCGCGCGAACAGCGCGTCGTAGAAGGTGCGCTGCGCAGCGGCGTCTTTGTACTTCGCATCGGGCAGGACGAGGCGCATCGTCAGCACGTGTTCCGGATCGAAGCCGGGGCTGACCGCCTGTATGCGCGCGTAACTTTTGACGAGCAGGCCGGCGCTGACGAGCAGCATGAGCGCGAGCGCGAACTCGGCGGCGACGAGCAGCCCGCGCAGGCGTTGACGGCGCGGGCCGTCGGACGCGCCGCGCCCGCCCTCTTTGAGCGCCGCGTTGAGGTCGGTCTTCGACGCTTGCAGCGCGGGCGCGAGACCGAACAGCACGCCGGTCGCGAGCGCCGTCGCGCAGGTGAAGCCGACCACGCGCAGGTCAAGCCCGATCTCTTCGACGCGCGGCGTGCCCGCGGGCGCAAGCGCGACGAGCAGATCGACGCCCCACAGCGCCAGCAGCAGCCCCGTCGTGCCGCCCGCCAGCGCCAGCAGCACGCTCTCCGTGAGCAGTTGCCGCACGATGCGCCAGCGCGACGCGCCGAGCGCGGCCCGCACGGCCATCTCGCGCCCACGCGCGGCGGCCCGCGCCAGGAGCAGGTTCGCCACGTTCGCGCACGCGATCAGGAGCACCAGGCCCACCGCCCCGAAGATGATGAAGAGCGGCGTGCGCACCGCGCCCGTCACCTCCTCGTGCAGCGGGCGCAGCTTTGCGCCGAAGCCGCGCGGGTAGTTGCCCATGTTCTCTTTGCCGATGGCCGCGGCGAGCGCCGCCACTTCCGCCTGCGCCTGCGCGAAGCTGACGCCGGGCCGCAGGCGCGCGATGACGTTCAAGAAGTGCGAGCCGCGGTTGTTCGCGCTGAGCAGGTCGGCGTCGAACGCGATGGGCTTCCAAATGTCGGCGTCGTTGTCGGGAAAGTGGAAGCTCGCGGGCATGACGCCGACGACCGTCATGCTGCGCCCGTCGAGCGTGACCGAGCGGCCGACGACGCCCGCGTCCGCGTTGAAGCGGCGCTGCCAGAGCGCGTGGCTGATGACGACGACCTGATCGCTGCCCGGCCTGTCTTCCTCTTCGAGCAGCGTGCGCCCCAACGCCGGCTGGACGCCGAGCAGCGGGAAGAGGCTCGCCGAGACGCTCGCGCCGACGACGCGCTCCGGCTCGCCTGCGCCCGTCAGGTTGAAACCTTCCGAGTCGTAGGCGGCGACGTGCTCGAAGGCCGTTGCGCGCGCGCGGAAGTCCGTGAACTCCGGCGCGGACAGTTCCAACTCGTCCAGTCCCTCCTGGTGTATGTCGCCCCAGAGCACGACGAGCCGCCCCGCGTCTTTGAACGGCAGCGGGCGGAGCACGACCGCATTGACGACCGAGAAGATCGCGCTGTTCGCGCCGATGCCCAAGGCGAGCGCGATGATCGCCACCAGCGTAAAGCCGCGCCCCTTCCAGAGCACGCGCACGGCGAAGCGCACGTCATGCAGCAGAGTGTCCATCACCGTCCTCCTTTAATATCTGCGCGCGCCGACGTAGCTGGAGATGACGTTGAGCGCCCAAGTGACCTGCTCGCGCACGCGCGCGTCGCTGTCGTTGAGCGCCGCGCGCAGGGCGGGCGCGGCGCGCGTGTCGCCGATTGCGCCGAGCGCCCAAGCGGCCTGTTCGCGGACGCGCGCGCTCTCGTCCTTGAGCGCCGCGGTCAACGCCGGCACGGCGCGCAGATCGCGGATCGCACCAAGCGCCCAAGCGGCCTGCGTGCGCACCTCCGCGGCGTGCGTCTTGAGCGCGGCACACAGCGCGTCGGTCGCGCGCGCGTCGCGGATCGCGCCGAGCGCCCACGCGGCTTGCTCCTGTGCGCGCGCGTCGCCGTCAGCGAGGGTCAAGATCAACGCTTCGACCGCGCGCCTGTCACCAATTGCGCCGAGCGCCCAGGCCGCCTGCTCGCGCACGTCGCCGTCCGCGTCTTTGAGCGCGCCGACGAGCGCGTCAACCGCGTCCGTGGCGCGCAGCGCGCCCAGTGCCCACGCGGCTTGCTCGCGTACCTTCGCGCTCGCGTCGCGCAGCGCCGCGCTGAGGGCGGCGGCGGCGCGTGTGTCGCCGAGCGCGCCGAGCGCCCAAGCGGCCTGCATGCGCACGCGCTCGTCCGCGTCCGCGAGGGTCTTGATCACCGGCTCGACCCCGCGTGGGTCGCGCAACGCGCCGAGCGCCCACACGGCGTTGCGCCGCGCCTCCGCCTGCCCGTGCGCCAGCGCGCCGATGAGCGGCTCGACCGCCACGCCGCCGGCCGCGACGAGCGCCCGCGCCGCCTCGTTGCCGACGGTTAAATCCACCTCCTTATTCCACTGCTCGGTCTTACGGTACGCGGCCGGGTCAACGACCGTCGCGTCCGCCAGCAACTCGACGAGCACGGGCAGCGCCGCGCGCGCCTCCGCGGGTCGCTTCGACAACTTGTATGCGGCGGCGGCGCGCGTCACCGCGTCCGGCGAGCGCAGCGCGGCAGTCACGGCCTGCGCGTCCGCGCTCGTCTCCTGCGCCGGCTTCGGCTGCTGCTGCGCCCGCACCAGCCCGGCAGCGCCGACGGCGCACGCGACGAGCAGCGCCGCCAGCGCCGCCCGATTCTTTGTCCCACTCATAACGTTTCGCATTAACTTTCTCCTCACTTGTTACCACGGCCGGCTCGTCACTCGTCACTTCATTCGTACCTGAGCGCCACCATCGGATCGACTTTGGTCGCACGGCGCGCGGGGACATAGCAGGCGACGAAGGCGACGCCCGCGAGCAGCAGCGCGAGACCGGCGAAGACGACCGGGTCGGTCGCGCTCACCTCGTAGAGCAGGCTGACGAGCAGGCGCGTCAGCGCGAACGCGCCGCCGAGGCCGAGCGCCACGCCGACGAGTGCGAGCAGCATGCCCTGGCCGACGACCAGCTTGAACACGTCAACCGGGCGCGCGCCTAAGGCCATGCGGATGCCGATCTCGTGCGTGCGCTGCGTGACGTTGTAGGCCATCACGCCGTACAGCCCGACGGCCGCGAGCAGCAGGGCGACGGCGGCGAAGACGTTCAGCAGCAGCGTGCCGAAGCGCGTGCGCGCCACCGACTCGTCGATCCAACTCGCCGCCGTGCGCACGTCCGCCACCGGCTGGTCTTTGTCTATTGCCTGGATCACCTGCTGCGCGGTCGGCGCGAGGCTCAAGGGGTCGCCCGCCGTGCGCAGCACAATCGTCATCGCGGAGTTGGCGAGTTGCGGGTGCGGCCAGTAGACCATCGCGCGCGGCTCGGTTTCGAGCGTCATGTATTTCGCGTCGCCCACCACGCCGATAACCTCGTCCGGCTCGTTCTTCTCCTTCATGTCTATGACGAGGCGCTGCCCGATGGGGTCTGTGCCCGGAAAGTACTTGTGCGCGAGCGCCTGGTTGATGACGACGACGTGGCGATTCTCCATCGCCTCCTGCTCCGTGAACGTGCGCCCGCTGACGACGGGGATGTTCATCGCGCTGAAGTAGTGCTCGTCGCTCATGCGCACGTCCGTCACCTGGTCGTTGCCGGCGGGCGGCGCGGGGCGGCCTTCGATGGTGAAGCCGGTCGCGCTGCCGAGGCCGGCGAACGGGAGGTAGTCAACGACGGCCGCCGAGCGCACGCCGGGCAGCGCCCGCATGCGCTCGACCGCCTGGCGGAAGAACGCGACCCGCTTGGCGTCGTCCGGGTACTTCGCGCGCGGCAGTACGACGCGCATCGTCAGCAGGTTCTGCGGGTCGAAGCCGGGATTGACCGCCTGCAAGCGCAGAAAGCTTTTCATCATCAGCCCCGCGCCGACCAGGAGCACCAGCGCCAGCGCCACTTCCGCGACGACAAACGCGCCGCGCAAGCGCCGGCTGCGCGGGCTGCCCGTGTTGCTCCGCCCCGTCTCCTTCAGCGCCTCGTGCGGATCGGAGCGCGCCGCTTCGAGCGCCGGCAGCAAGCCGAAGACGATGCCCGTTACGAGCGACACGCCGAACGTGAACGCGAGCACCGGCAGGCTCAAGCCGACCTCCGCGCGGCTGATCAGATTTGGCGGGCTGAGCGCGACGAGCACATCCACGCCCCACAGCGCGAGCAGCAGTCCGACCACGCCGCCCACCAGCGCCAGCAGCACGCTCTCCGTCAACAACTGCCGCACCACGCGCGCGCGTGCCGCGCCGAGCGCCGTGCGGATCGCGATCTCCTTCGAGCGCGCCGCCGCACGCGCCATCATCAGGTTGGCGACGTTCGCGCACGCGATCAAGAGCACGAACGCGACCGCGCCGAGCAGCACGAGCAGCGGGCGGCGCAACTCACCCGCGAGTTGCGTGCGCAGCGGCACGACGCGCACGCCCCAGTTCTTGCTGAAGTCTGGATACTGCTGCTCGAAGCGGGCGGCGATGGTGTCCATCTCGGCCTGCGCCTGCGCGGGCGTCACGCCGGGCTTCAGGCGCGCGGCGACCGAGAGGAAGCGCCCGACCCTGCGCCTGTCCGTCCACTGGCGCGGCGTCCACAACTCGGCGGGCTTGCCGCCGAGCGAGTTCTCTTTGATGAACCATTTGAAGCCGGGCGGCATGACGCCGAGCACGGTGACGGCGTGGCCGTTCATCGTCAGCGTCTTGCCGACTATGCCTGGGTCGCCGCCGAACTGCCGCCGCCATAGCTCGTCGCTTAAGACGACCACGTCGTCGTGCCCCGGCGCTTCGTCGGCGGTCGTGTAGGCGCGTCCCAGCGCGGCGTCCGCGCCGAGCAGCGCGAAGAGGTTGCCGGTCGAGACCTGCGCCGGTATCTCGACGGGTGCGCCCGCGCCCGTCAGGTTGACGCGCACGTCCGCGAAAGCGGCCATGTCGTCGAACGACTGCGCCTGATCGCGCCAGTCCAGAAAGTCTGCGGGCGAGACGACGTTGTGCTCCTTCTCGCTCCCGCGCTTGTGCTCCCACACGACGACGAGCCGGCCCGCGTGCCGGTACGGCAGCGCGCGCAGCAGCACCGCGTTGACCACCGAGAAGATGGCCGTGTTCGCCCCGATGCCGAGCGCCAGCGCGATGATCGCCACCAGCGTGAAGCCCGGCGTCTTCCACAACACGCGCACGCCGAAGCGCACGTCCTGCCAGATTGTGCCCATCATCAAACCTCCAAAAGCAGTGCCGAGTGACAAGTGACGAGTGACGAGTTAAGACAGGTTTTATCTTGTCACTTGTCACTTGTCACTCGGCACTTCATTCGTACCTCAGTGCCACTAGCGGATCGACCTTGGTCGCGCGCCGCGCCGGCAGGTAGCAGGCGAGCGCGGCGACGACGGCGAGCACGAGCGCGACCACCGCGAAAGTCAGCGGGTCGGTCGGCTTGACGCCGTAGAGCAAGCTGGTCATCAGGCGCGTCAGGGCGGCGGCGCAGGCGAAGCCGACGGCGATGCCGACGAGCGTGAGCCTGATGCCTTGGCCGACGACGAGGCGCAGCACGTCCGAGGCTTGCGCGCCGAGCGCGAGGCGTATGCCAAGCTCGCGCGTGCGTTGCGTGACCGAATACGAGAGCAGACCGTAGAGGCCGGCCGCCGCGAGCACGAGCGCCGCGAGCGCAAAGACCGAGAGCAGCCAGGCGGTGAAGCGTTGCTGCCTGATCGAGTTGGCGACCAGCGCGTCGAGCGTGCGGACGCTGTGTAGCGGCTGCTCGGCGTCCAGTTCGGACACCTGCCGGCGAATAGCGGGCACGAGCGCGGCCGGGTTGGCGTCGGCGCGCACGACGAGCGTCATAAACTGGTTCGGCGCTTGGGCGAACGGCTCGTAAGCCTGTGGGCGCGTCGGGCGGTTGAGGCCGTTCTGCTTCACGTCGCCGACGACGCCGACGATCTCGCGCCAGGCGTCCGTACTTGTCTTCAGGCTGATGCGTTTGCCGATGGGGTCTTCGTGCGGGAAGAGACTCTCGGCCATCGTCGCGCTAATGACGGCGACGCGCGGCGTGTCCGGCCGGTCGCCGTCGGTGAACGCGCGCCCCTTGAGCAGGGGTATGCCCATCGCGCCGAAGTAGGCGGGCGAGACGGCGGCGTAGTTGGTCTGCGGCAGTTGGTTCTCCTGCTCGTGCGGGCGGCCCTCGACGTAGAAGCCGACCGGGAAGTCGTGAATGATCGGCATCACTCTGGTGACGGCGGCCCTTTGCACGCCGGGCAGCGCCGCGACGCGCCGCAGCAGTTGCTGGCTGAAGAGGTTGATCTGCTCGTCCTTCGCGTATCGCTTCTCCGAGAGTTGCAGCGTGACGGCGAGCGCGTTGCGGTGGTCGAAGCCCGGCTCGACGCGGCGCAACTGCCAGAGCGTGCGCAGCAACAGCCCGCCGCCCGTCAGCAGCGCGAGCGCGAGCGCAACCTCGCCGACGACCAACAGGTCGCCGAGTCGCAGCCGATGCGCGCCGCGCTTCCCTTCCGCGCCGGTCGCCTTGAGCGCCCGATTCAAGTCGGGGCGCGACAACTGCCAGGCCGGCGCGAGACCGAAGGCGAGGCCGGCGAGCAGCGTGACGGCGAGCGTGAACAGGAACGCGCGCCCGTCAATCGTGACCGCGCCGATGCGCGGCAAGTCCGGCGGCGCGAGCGCGAGCAGCGCCTCCAAGCCCCACATCGCCAGCAGCCAGCCGCCGACGCTGCCCAAGGCCGCTAGCAGCAAGCTTTCAGTTAACAACTGCCGCACGATGCGCAGTCGGCCCGCGCCGAGTGCCGCCCGAATCGCCATCTCCTTCTGCCGCGTCGCCGCGCGCGCCAAGAGCAGGTTGGCGACGTTGGCGCAGGCGATCAGCAGCACGAACGCGACCGCGCCGCCGAGCAGCCACAGCACCGCCTTCGCGTCGCCCACGACGAAATCCACGAGCGGCGTCAGGCGCACGTCCCAGCCGGCGTCGGCATCCGGGTAGGCTTCGGCGAGCCGCGCGGCGAGCGTGTTCATCTCCCCTTGCGCCTGCCGGAGCGTCACGCCGTCTTTGAGCCGCCCGATTGCTTCGACGTAGCGCGCGTGGTGCAACTCGCGCTCGATGTTCGTAAAGGCGAGCGGCGTCCAAAGTTCCCGCTCCCAGAGATCGGGCAGGCGAAAGCCGGGCGGCAGCACGCCGATCACCGTGAAGTTCTCGCCGCTCAGCCTCAGCGTCCGGCCGACGACGTTCGCGTCCGCGCCGAACCGACGCTGCCAGAGGCCGTGACTGATGAGCACTACCTTCTCGCGCCCCGGCTCGTCCTCTTCCGGCGCAAAGTCGCGCCCCAGCAGGGGCCGCACGCCGAGCGTCTGAAACAGCCCGGCCGACGCGCGCCCGGCAAGCAGGCGTTCCGGCTCGCCGCCGTCGCCGGTCAGGTTGTAAGAGACGTTGCGGTAAGCCGCGAGCGCCGCGAAGACCGTGTTCTGCCGCTGCCATTCGAGGAAGTTGCCCGGCGCGATCTGCGCGTCCGGCTGCTGCGGCACGCGCGCCTCGCGCACCGCCACAAGCTGCTCCGGCGCGGGGTAAGGTAGCGGGCGCAGCAGCATGCCATTCACCACCGAGAAGACGGCCGTCGTCGCCCCGATGCCGAGCGCGAGCGTCAACACCGCGACGAGCGTGAACCCCGGCTGCTTCACAAGCAGTCGCACGCCGTACCGCAGGTCTTGTAGCAGCGTTCTCATCTCGAACCTCCGAAAAGCAGTGACGAGTGACGAGTGACGAGTTAAAGACAAGTTCTGATCTTGTCACTCGTCACTTGTCACTCGTCACTTCATTCGTATCTCAAGGCCACCATCGGATCGACCTTCGTCGCGCGCCGCGCCGGCAGGTAGCAGGCGAGGAGCGTAACGAGCAGGAGGACGAGCGCGACGGCGGCGAAGGTGAGCGGGTCGAGCGCGCTCACGCCGAAGAGCAGCTTGGTCAGGAAGCGCGTCACTATGAGCGCGCCGCCGAGACCGACGGCGATGCCGATGAGCGCGAGGACAAGTCCCTGCCGTAGCACCAGCCGGAGCACGTCGCGCGCCTGTGCGCCTAAGGCCATGCGCACGCCGATCTCGTGCGTGCGCAGGCTGACCGAGTAGCTGATGACGCCGTAGATGCCGAGCGCGGTCAGCAGCAGCGCGAGCGCCGCGAAGCTCAGCATCAGCGTGAGCACGAACCGCTGGCTCGCTACGTTCGCCGTCATCAGGTACTCGACCGTCCTGATCTTCCAGACCGGCTGATCGCGATCCACCGACCACACGGCCTGCTTCACCGCCTGCGCCAAGGCGAGCGGCTCGCCCTGCGTGCGCACGACGAGCGTGCCGAAGATGCCGGGGTCTTGCGCGTAACAGTCGTAGATTTGCGCCTGCGCCGGCTCACTCAACTCGTACTGCTTGGCGTCGCCGACGACGCCGACGATTGTCGCCGTCAGGTTCTGCTCGACGAAGTGCACCTGCTTGCCGACCGGGTCGGCGTCGGGCCAGAGCTTGCGCGCCATCAGTTGGTTGATGACGACGACGGGCGGGCCGTCGGGTCTGTCCTGCTCGTTGAAGGTGCGCCCGCGGACTAAAGGGATGCCGATGGTCTCGAAGTAACCGACGCCGGCCGTGTTGAAGTTCGCCTTCAACTCACGACCGGGCGCGGGCGCGGCGCGGTCGGGCAGCGTGAAAGCGACCGTGCTGCCGTTGCCGCTGAACGGCAGGGCGCGCACGACCGCCGCCGCCCGCACGCCGGGCACTTGCCGGATGCGCTCGATCACCTCGCGGTGGAAGCCCAACTGCTGTTCGGGCTTCTGATACTTGTTGCGCGGCAAACGGTACTCCATCGTCAGCAGATTCTCCGGCGCGAAGCCGGGGCGCACGCGCAAGAGACGATAGAAGCTGTTGATGAGGAGGCCCGCGCCGACCAGGAGCACGAGCGAGAGCGCGACCTGCGAGACGACGAAGAGACCGCGCAGGCGTTGCCGCCCGCCGCCCTCGCCGACAGTCCGCCCCGCCTCCTTCAACACGTGGTAGAGATCGGGCTTCGACAACTGCAACGCCGGCACGACACCGAACAGGACGCCAGTCAGCGCCGACAGCCCGAGCGTGAACAGCAGGACGCGCGCGTCGAGGTGTATGTTCTGCCCCGTGGGCAACTGCGCCGGGTTGAGCGCGAGCAGCCCGTCCACGCCCCAGAGCGCGAGCAGCAAACCGAGGCTGCCGCCGCACACGCTCAGGAGCAGCGTCTCCGTCAGCAGTTGCCGGAACAGGCGCAGCCGGCCCGCGCCGAGCGCCGCGCGCACGGCCATCTCCTTCTGCCGCGCCGCGCCGCGCGCCAGCAGGAGGTTGGCGATGTTGGCGCACGTAATCAGCAGGATGAAGCCGACCGCACAGAGCAGGACGAGCAGCGACGGCTTGATGTCTTCGACGAGCAGGTCGTGGACGGGGAACAGGCGCACGCCGCGCCCGCGGTTCTCCTTCGGGTAAGCTTGCGCGAGGCGCGCGGCGATACCCTGCATCTCGGTCTGCGCCGCCGCGAGCGTGACGCCCTCTTTGAGCCGGCCGATGACGAAGGCGTCGGGCACGGCGCGGTCGATCTTGTAGTTGGGCCAGAACTGCGCGGGCAGCCAGACCTCGACCTCGTCCATCTCGAAGCGGAAGCTCTCCGGCATGATGCCGACGACCGTGTACGGCTCGCCGTTTAGTTGCAGCGTGCGCCCCACCAGCTTCGGGTCGCCGCCGAAACGCTTCTGCCACGCGGCGTAGTTGACGACCGCGACGCGCTGCTGCGCCGGGTAGTCCTCCTGCGGCTGGAGCGTGCGCCCGACGGCGGGCTGCGCGCCGAGGATGCGGAAGAAGGCGGAGTTGACGAACCCGCCGCGCACGCGATCAGGTTCTTCGATCCCCGTCAGGTTCACGCTCTGCGGCACGAAGGTGGCGAAGTCCTCGAACGACTTGCTTTGCTCGCGGTAGTCCTGCAAGTTCGGGTAGGAGATGAAGTCGCGCGGTTCGTCCGCCGTGTTCTCGTAGATCGCGACCAGCCGCTCCGCGCCCGGATATGGCAGCGGGCGCAGCAAGACCGCGTTGACCACGGAGAAGATGGCCGTGTTCGCCCCGATGCCGAACGCGAGCGTCACAACCGCCACCAAGGCGAAGCCCGGCCGCTGCCACAACGTCCGCACGCCATAACGTATGTCCTGCCAGATTGTGCCCATCATCAACCTCCAAAAGCAGTGACGAGTGACGAGTGACAAGTGACGAGTTAAGACACTTTGTGCTGCTTGTCACTCGGCACTTGTCACTCGGCACTTGTCACTCGGCACTTCATTCGTACCTCAAGGCCACCATCGGATCGACCTTCGTCGCCTTGCGCGCCGGCAGATAGCAGGCGAGGAGGGCGACGAAGGTGAGCAGCAGGGCGACGGCGGCGAAGGTTAACGGGTCGGTCGGCGTGACGCCGTAGAGCAGGTCGGCGAGCACGCGCGTGAGCGCAAGCGAGGCGGCGAGACCAAGCGCCAGACCGCACAGGACGAGCCGCAGCCCTTGACCGAGCACGAGCCGGAGCACGTCGCCGCGCTGCGCGCCGAGGGCCATGCGCACGCCGATCTCGTGCGTGCGCTGCGTGACGGTGTAGGCCGTGACGCCGAAGATGCCGAGCGAGGCGAGCAGCAGCGCGACCGCGGCGAAGAGGCCCGTGAGCAGCGCGTCGAAGCGGCGGCGCGCGAAAGAGTCGGCGATCAGTTGCGTGACCGGCTCGACCGCCGGCACGTACTGCTCCCTGTCCACCTGCCTGATGGCGTCGCGCAAGGCCGTGCCCATGCCCGCGGCGTTCGCGGCCGAGGTGCGCACCACCAAATCCATGTAGGCTTCGGGCGCTTGGCTGTAAGGCACGTAGAATTCGGGGCCCGCGGCCACGTCCAGCCCTTCGCTGTGCACGTCGCCGACGACGCCCACGATCTCGCGCTCCGGCTGCTGCACCTCGTCCGAGTCACCGCGCTCGATGACGATATGCTGACCGACGGGGTCTGCGCCCGCGAAGAAGCGGCGCGCGAACGACTCGTTGACGATGACGACGAGCGGCGCGTTCGCCGCGTCGTGGTTGTCGAACGCGCGCCCGCGCCTGAGGGGCACGGCGAGCGTCTTGAAGTAGTCGGCGCTGACGAGCCGATAGTTGGACGATGGCTTGTCTTCGGGGCGCGGGGTCGTCCGCCCGGCGATGAGGAAGGTATTGGCCGTGCTGCTGCCGCCGAACGGCAGCGGGTAGATGAAAGCGGCCGACTCGACGCCCGGCAGCGCGCGCACGCGGCCCAGGATTTCGTCGAAGGCCACGCGCTGCTCGGCCGCGCCTGGGTACTTCGCCTTGGCGAGCGAGATGCCGGTCGTCAGCACGTTCTGCGGGTCGAAGCCGGGGTTGACTTCGCTCAGGCGCGCGAAGCTGCGCGCGAGCAGCCCCGCGCCGACCAGCAGCACGAGCGAGAGCGCGACCTCCGCGACGACGAGCAGGCCGCGCAGGCGGTGGCGGCCCTTGCCCTCGGTCGCGCTGCGCCCGCCCTCCTTGAGCGTCTCGTGCAGTTCGACCCGCGAGGCTTGCAGCGCGGGCGCGAGACCGAAGACGATGCCGGTCAGGAGCGTGACGCCGGCCGTGAACGCGAGCACGCCCGCGTCAAGCCCCGTGTCCTTCAGGCGCGGGATGTCTAAGGGGCTGGCGGCGATGAGCAGGTCAACGCCCCACAGCGCGAGCAGCACGCCGCCCGTCCCGCCGAGCACGGCGAGCAGCAGGCTCTCGGTCAGCAGTTGCCGCACGACGCGCAGCCGGCTCGCGCCGAGCGCCACGCGGATCGCCATCTCCCTGTAGCGCGCCGCGGCCCGCGCCAGCAGCAGGTTCGCCACGTTCGCGCACGCGATCAGGAGCACCAGGCCCACCGCGCCGAGCAGTACGAGCAGCGACGTGCGCACGCGCCCGACCGTCGCCTCGTGCAGCGTCAGCATGCGCGCGCCGAGGCGAAAGCCTTCGTCCGGGTACTGCTGTTCGAGCCGCGCGCCGACGGCCCGCATCTCGGCCTCGGCCTGCGCGGGCGTCACACCCGGCTTCAGCCGCGCGACGACGCGCAGGTTGTAAGCACTGCGCCGCTTCGTCGCCTCGCCGAGCGCCTGCGCGAGCGGGCGCAGGAACTCAGTCCGCCGCGCGGCCGCCGGGAAGCGGAAGCCTTCGGGCAGCACGCCGACGACGGTCGCGCTCGTGCTGCCGAGCCTGATCTGCTGTCCGACGACGTGCGGGTCTGCGTTGAAGCGCCGCTGCCACAGGGCGTAGCCGATGACGACGACGGGCGCGGCCGCGGCCTGATCCTCCGCCCGCGTGAACGCGCGCCCGACGACGGGCTGGACGCGCAGCAGCGGGAAGAGATCGGCGGCGACGTTCGCGCCGGAGATCGGCTCCGGCTCGGCGTCGTTCTGGCGCAGGAGCGTGCCGGACGATTGATAAGCGGCGACGTGTTCGAGCGTCTGCGTCTGGTCGCGCCAGTCCGCGAAGTCCGCGTAGGAGACGCTCGCGCTGTGCGCCAGTACGTCCTTGTAGCCCCACGCCATGACCAGCCGCTCCGGCTCAGGGTAAGGCAGCGGGCGCAGGAGCACCGCGTTCACGACCGAGAAGATGGCCGTCGTCGCCCCGATGCCTAACGCCAGCGCCGCCACCGCCACCAGCGTGAACCCGCGACTCTTCCACAGCATCCGCGCGCCGTAGCGCAGGTCTTGTAGGAACGTACCCATTGCGAAATCTCCAAAAGTAGTGACGAGTGACAAGTGACGAGTGACGAGTTAAGAAAGCCGCGTGCCCTCTGCGCCCTTCGCGACCCTCTCTGCGTCCTTTGCGGTCAAAGCTTTTTTCTTAACCGCAAAGGACGTTAAGCGAGCCGCAAAGGGCCGCAAAGGTCTGCCCCTCGCCACCTCATTCGTACCTCAATGCGATCATCGGATCGACCTTCGTCGCGCGGCGCGCGGGGATGTAGCAGGCGACGAGCGCGACGGTCGTTAAGAGCAGCGTGATGCCCGCGTAGATTAGCGGGTCGGCGGCGCTCACTTCGTAGAGCAGGCTCGCCAGTACACGCGTCGCCGCAAGGCTAGCGAGCAGACCGAGGCCCGTGCCGATCAGCGCGAGCAGCATGCCTTGGCCGACGACGAGCTTGAGCACGTCGCGGCGTTGCGCGCCGAGCGCGATGCGGACGCCGATCTCGTGCGTGCGCTGCACGACCGAGTAGCTCATCACGCCGTAGAGGCCGACCGCCGTCAGGACGAGCGCGAGCGCGGCGAAGCTCGCCAGCAGCAGCGTGTTGAAGCGCGGCTGCGCGACCGATATGGCGAGATAGTCGTCGAGCGTCTTGACGTTATAGACGGGCAGGTCTTTGTCGAGCGCGCGCACTTCGTTGCGCACCGCGCCGGCCAGGCCGCTCGCGTCCCCCGCCGTCTTCACGACCAGCGTCATCGAGCCGAACGGAATCTGCGCGTGCGGCACGTAGGCTTCCGGCTCGACCGCCGCGCTCAGGCTCTTGTGCTTCACGTTCCCGACCACGCCGACGATCTCGCGCATCACAGGATCGTTCTCGTCCGTCGAGATGCCCGGCTTGACGCGATGGCCTATCGGGTCTTCGTCGGGGAAGAATTTCCGCGCGAAGGCTTCGTTGACGATGATGACGCCAGGCGCACGCGCGTCGTCGCGCACGGTGAAGTCGCGCCCCTTAACGAGCGGGATGTTGAGCGTGCGGAAGTAGTCGGGCGTGACCATGCGCAACTCGGTCACGGGCAGATCGCTCTTGGGCAGCGGGCGGCCCTCGGTCTCGAACGAGATGCCGATGCGGTCGCCGCCCAAAGGCAGCGGGAAGACGACGCTGGCGGACGTGACGCCGGGCAGTTGCGCGATGCGCTCGCGCAAGTTGCGGTAGAACTCGACCTGCTGCTCGGTCTTGTACTGCGCTTCGGGCAGCGAGACGGTCGCGGTCAGCACGTTGTGCGCGTCGAAGCCGGGGTTGACCTGTTGCAGCCGCCGCAGGCTCTCGACGAGCAGGCCAGCGCCCACGAGCAGCACCAGCGCCACGGCCACCTCCGCCACGATCAGCGCGCCGCGCACGCGGTTGCGCCGCCCGCCCTCGCCGCCCGTGCGCCCGCCCTCCTTGAGCGACTCGGTCAGATCGAAGCGGGCCGCGTGCAGCGCCGGCACGAGGCCGAAGAGCACGCCGGTCACGCACGAGACCAGCAGCGTGAAGCCGAGCACGCGCCAGTCCAGGTTGATCTGCGTCGCGCGCGGAAGTTCGTCGCCGCTCAGGGCCATGAGCAGGTCGCCGCCCCAGAGCGCGACCAGCAGACCCAGCGCGCCGCCCGCGAGCGCGAGCAGCACGCTCTCAGTTAACAACTGCCGCACGACGCGCAGGCGGCTCGCGCCCAAGGCCGCGCGGATGGCGATCTCTTTGTGCCGCGTCGTCGCGCGCGCGAGCAGTAGATTCGCCACGTTGGCGCACGCGATGAGCAGCACGCAGCCGACCGCGCCGAGCAGGATCAGCAGCGCCGGGCGCACGTCGCCGACGAGGCTTTCGAGCGCGGACATCACGTTCGTACCCCGGTGCGCGTTCGTGTCCGGGTACTGTTGCGCGAGCCGGGCCGAGATGGTGTCCATCTCTCCTTGCGCCTGCGCCTCGGTCACGCCCGGCTTGAGCCGCGCGATCACGTTCATGTAGTGCGCGCCGCGCATCCCCGTGATCGGCTCTTTGCCGGAAGCATCTTCCGCGACCGTCGTCCACAACTCGATGGGCGTGCTCTCAATCGGGAACGTAAACCCGGCGGGCATCACGCCGACGACCGTGTAGCTGTTGCCGTTGAGCGTCACCGCGCGCCCGACGACGTTCGGGTCAGAGCCGAACTGTCGCTGCCAGAGGCCGTGGCCGAGCACGACGACGCGCCCGCCCTCGCCCGGCTTGTCCTCGTCGGGGCGGAACGTGCGCCCGATGGCGGGCTGCGCGCCGAGCAGCGGGAACAGATCGGCGTTGACGACCGCGCCCAACAGGCGGAGCGGCTCGCCGCCGCCCGTCAGGATGAAGTCGCTGTCGTGGTACGTGGACATATAATCGAAGCTGTGGTTCTGCTCGCGCCAGTCCGCGAAGTCCGGGTAGGAGACGGCGGCGCGCGTCTGCCCGCGCTGCGGGTTCGTCTCCCACACGTTCATCAGCCGCCCGGCCTCGGCGAACGGCAGCGGGCGCAGGAGCACCGCGTTCACGACCGAGAAGATGGCCGTGTTCGCCCCGATGCCGAGCGCCAGTGCAACGACCGCGATGAGCGTGAAACTCGGCCGCTTGAGCAGCATCCGCACGCCGTAGCGTATGTCTTGCAATAAAGTCTCCATCACAAACCTCTGTCAGACAGTGACGAGTGACGAGTGACAAGTAACGAGTTAAGACAAGTTGTTCTGCTTGTCACTCGTCACTTGTCACTTGTCACTTCATTCGTAACGTAGCGCCTCCATCGGATCGACCTTGGTGGCCCTGCGCGCCGGCACGTAGCAGGCGAGGAGCGCGACCACCGCGAGCGTGAGCGCGACCGCCGCGAACGTCAGCGGGTCGGCCGGGCTGACGCCGTAGAGCAGGCTCGTGAGCAGCCGCGCGGCGGCAAAGGCGATGGCGAGGCCGATCACTAAGCCGATTACAGCGAGCAGCATGCCCTGCCCGACGATGAGCCGCAGCACGTCGCGCGCCGACGCGCCGAGCGCCATACGCACGCCGATCTCGCGCGTCCGGCCCGCGACGACGTAGGACATGACGCCGTAGATGCCGACGGCGGCGAGCAGGAGCGCGAGCAGGCCGAAGCTGCCGAGCACGGCCGCCGCCATGCGCGCCGGGAACAGTGGGATTTGCATGTGCTCGGTCAGCGTCTTCACGTCGAAGAGCGGGAGCGTGGGGTCGAGTTGCTGCACCTCGCGGCGCAGCGCCGCGAGCGCCGCCTGCGGGTCGCCCTGCACGCGCGCGACGAGCGAAGCGCCCGCGTTATAGTTGCGCAGGAGCGGGCGGTAGAAGGCCGGCATCGGCTTTTCGCCGAGGCTGTTGTACTTGCCGTCGGCCGCGACGCCGACGACCTGCCAGTACGGATCGGCCGGGCCGCCGAAGTTGAAGCGTTTGCCGATGGCGTCCTCGTTGGGCCAGAACTTGCGCGCGAAGGTCTCGTTGACGATGGCGACGCGCGACTCCTTGTCCTTGTCCTGCAAGGTGAAGTCGCGCCCGCGCAGGCCGATCTCCATCGTGCGGAAGTAGTCGGGCGTGACGTGGTTCGGGATGGCGACCGGCATGTTGCTGGTGCTCGCCGCGGGCTGCCCTTCGACGTAGATGGTCGAGTAGCTGTAATCAATCGTGAGCGGCACGGTGGTGACGAGCGCGGCGGAGGTGACGCCGGGCAGAGCGCGCGCGCGTTCGAGCACCTGGCGTTGGAACTCGCGCCCGCGCTGCTCGTCGTAGCCTTGCAGCCCCACGTCGAACGAGAGCGCGACGGCGTGCTCCGGGTTGAAGCCGGGGCGCATGCGCTGCGCCGATTGCAAGCTGCGCACGACGAGACCGGCGCACGCGAGCAGCACGAGCGAGAGCGCGACCTGCACGACGACCAGGGCGTTGCGCAGCCGCGAGCGGCGGAAGCCGCCCAGGGCGGCCTCGTCCTTGAGCGCGGGCACGAGTTCGGGTTTCGAGGCTTGCAGCGCGGGCAGGAGGCTGAAGACGACGCCGGTGGCGAGCGAGACGACGAGCGTAAACGCCATGACGCGCCAATCTATGCGCAGGTCGAAGACGAGGGCGATGTCCGTCGGGAGTTTCATCGCCGCGACCAGATCGTTGAGCCACGCGGCGAGCAGGAGTCCGCCCGCGCCGCCCGCGAGTGCGAGGAGCACGCTCTCCGTCACCAACTGCCGGACGAGCCGCGCGCGACTCGCGCCCAAGGCGAGGCGAATAGCGATCTCTTTGCGCCGCTCGGTCGCGCGCGCGAGCAACAGATTAGCGAGGTTGACGCACGCCAGGAGCAGCACCAAGCCCACGACGCCCATCAGCACGCCCGCGAAGCTGACGACCGAGTTGCGTATATCGGGGATGAAGAGGCCGGGCGTCATCAGTTGGACGCCGCGCCCCTCGTTGTCCGCCGGGTGCTCTTTGGCGAGTTGCAGCGTGATGGCCTTGAGCGCGCTCTCGGCCTGCGCCGCGCTCACGCCGTCTTTTAACCGACCGACGACGAAGATGTTGTCGCTGTTGCGCTCCTCCAGCCAACTGTTGCCCGGCTCGATCCAGTGCGCCATCATCATCGGCACATAAATTTCCGGCGCGTAGGCGACCTCCGTGCCGTTGAAGCCTCTGGGCATGACGCCGACGACGGTGAACGTGTGCCCGTTGAGCATGGTGGTGCGCCCGACGACGGCCGGGTCTGCGCCGAAGCGTTTCTGCCAGCAGCCGTAGCCGAGCACGGCGACGGGGTGCGCGTCCGGCGTCACGTCCTCTTCGGGCAGGAACGCGCGGCCCAGGATGGGGCGCACGCCGAGCACGTCGAAGTAGTTGCCCGACACCTCGTAGCCCCACACGCGCACGCTCGCCCCGCTGTGGCTCAGGCTCATCGGCGCGAAGCGGTAAGCCATCAGCCCGGCGAACACGTCGCCGCTGCGGTCGCGGTAGTCCTTGTAATTAAGATAGGACTGGATGGTGTAGTCCGCGCCGTTGTGCTGGGTGCCGTAAACCTCGACGAGTTGTTCGGGGCGCGCGACGGGGAGCGGGCGCAAGAGCACCGTGTCCACCAGACTGAAGATGGCCGTGTTCGCGCCGATGCCCAGCGCGAGCGACAGCACGGCGATGGCCGTAAAACCCGGACTCTGCCGCAGCCGCCGCACCCCGTAACGAACGTCCTGCCAGATTGTGCCCAACATGAAACCTCCAAAAACAGTGACGAGTGACGAGTTAAGACGAGTTGTTTTGCTTGTCACTCGTCACTTGTCACTTGTCACTTCATTCGTACCTCAAGGCCACCATCGGATCGACCTTCGTGGCGCGGCGCGCGGGGATGTAGCACGCGAGCAGCGCGACGCCGACGAGGAGCAGGGCGACGGCGGCGAAGGTCACGGGGTCGGTCGCGGTGACGCCGTAGAGCAGCCCCGACATGACGCGCGTCAGGGCGACCGCGCCCGCAAGTCCGAGGCAGACGCCCGCGAGCGTCAGCGCCAGCCCCTGCCACACGACGAGCCGCAGCACGTCGCTCGTCAGTGCGCCCAAGGCCATGCGGATGCCGATCTCGTGCGTGCGCTGCGTGACCGTGTAGGCCATCACACCGTAGATGCCGACCGCCGCGAGCGTGAGCGCGAGCGCCGCGAAGACCGTCAGCAGCAGCGTGCCGAAGCGCGTGCGCGCCACCGACTCGCCCACCCAGCTCTCCATCGTGCGCAGGTCGGCCACCGGCTGATCCTTATCTATGGACTGGATCGCGCGCCGCGCCGGCTCGGCCAGCGCGAGCGGGTCGCCCTGCGTGCGGACGACGAGCGACATCACCTCGTAGGGGAGTTGCGGGTGCGTCCAGTAGACCATCGGGTACGGCTCGCCGTTGAGCTTGTCGTACTTAACGTCGCCGACGACGCCGACGATCTCGTGCGGCTCAGGCTTGTCCGACATCGGCACGGTGATGCGCTTGCCCAGCGGGTCTTCGCCGGGGAAGTACTTCCGCGCGAGCGTCTCGTTGACGATGATGGTGCGGCGATCCGCCACCGCCTCCTGCGGCGTGAACGTGCGGCCCGCGCGCAAGGGGATGCCGAGCGTGCGGAAGTAGTTTTCGTCGGCGACGCGCACGTCCGTCGAAGGCTCTGAGCCGGGCACGGCCGGGGGCCGCCCTTCGATGCTGAAACTGGTGCGCGCGCCGAGACCCGTGTAGAACGGGAGGTAGCTGACGACCGAGACCGAGCGCACGCCGGGCAGGGCCGCGAGCCGCTCCGTCGCCTGGCGGAAGAAGGCGAGCACCTGCGCGTCCTCCCTGTACTTGCGGGCCGGCAACTGTACGCGCATCGTCAGCAGGTTCTGCGGGTCGAAGCCGGGATCGACCGCGCCGAGCCGCGCGAAGCTGCGGAGCATCAGCCCCGCGCCGACGAGCAGGACGAGCGCGAGCGCGATCTCCGAGACGACGAGCGCGGCGCGCGCCCGGCGTGCGCGCGGGCTGCCGGTCGTGCCGCGCCCCGTCTCTTTCAATGCCTCGTTCGCGTCGAAGCGCGCGGCTTCGAGGGCGGGCAGCAAGCCGAAGACGACGCCCGTCACGAGCGACACGCCGAACGTGAACGCGAGCACCGACAGGCTGACGCTGACCTCGCCCGCGCTGATCAGATTCGGCGGGCTTAAGGCGACCAGCGCGTCCACGCCCCACAGCGCCAGCAGCCCGCCCGCCGCCCCGCCCGCGAGCGCGAGCAGTAGACTTTCGGTGAGCAGTTGCCGGACGACGCGCCAGCGCCCCGCGCCGAGCGCCGCGCGGATGGCGATCTCCTTTGAGCGCGCGGCGGCGCGCGCCAGCATCAGGTTCGCGACGTTCGCGCACGCAATGAGCAACACGAAGGCGACCGCGCCGAACAGGATCATGAGCGGCGTCTTCAACTCGCCCGCGAGTTGCGTGCGCGCCGGCACGAGCACCACGCTGGAGCCGGCGTTGCGATCAGGCCGCATCTGTTCAAGCCGGCCCGCGATGGTGCTCATCTCGGCCTGCGCCTGCGCGAGCGTCACGCCGGGTTTGAGGCGCGCGACCGCCTGGAGGAAGCGACCGGGCGCGACGGGGAACTTCGTGGGTATCCACATCTCGGCGGGCTTGCCGCCGCGCGAGTTCTCCTTGATGAACCATTTGAAGTCGGCCGGCATGACGCCGACGACCGTCGCCTGCCGCCCGTTGAGCGCGACCGTCTTGCCCAGCACGTCGCGCGCGCCGCCGAACTGCCGCTGCCAGAAGCCGTAGCTGACGACGACCACGGGGTCGTGCCCCGGCTCGCCATCTTCGGGCAGGAAGGTGCGCCCCATGAAGGCGTCCGCGCCGAGCACCGTGAAGAGGTTTGACGAGGCGGCCTGCGCGGGCACTTCCAGCGGCTCGCCCGCGCCCGTCATGTTCACCGGCGTGTCGAAGAACGCAGCGACGCCCTCGAAGGACTGTGCCTGCGCCTGCCAGTCCAGAAAGTTCTCCGGCGAGGTGACGTTGTGCGCGTTCGGCCCCTCGCGGAAGTGCTCCCAGACGACGACCAGCCGCTCCGGATTCCTGTACGGCAGTTGCCGCAACAGCACCGCGTTGACCACCGAGAAGATGGCCGTGTTCGCGCCGATGCCTAAGGCGAGCGCGATGATCGCCACGGCCGTGAACCCCGGACTCTTCAGAAAACCGCGCACCGCGTAGCGCACGTCCAACCAGATTGTTCCCAGCATGAAACCTCCAAAAGCAGTGACAAGTGACGAGTGACGAGTGACAAGTTAAGAAAGCCGCGTGCCCTCTGCGCCCTTCGCGGCCCTCTCTGCGCCCTTTGCGGTTAAAGCTTTTCCCTTAACCGCAAAGGACGCTAAGCGAGCCGCAAAGGGCCGCAAAGGTTTGCGCTCGTCACTTTATTCATATCTCAGTGCCACCATCGGATCGACTTTGGTCGCGCGCCGCGCCGGCAGGTAGCACGCGACGAGGGCGACCAGCGCGAGCAGCAGCGCGCCGCCGGTGAAGGTCGCCGGGTCGGTCGGCTTGACGCCGTAGAGCAGGCTCGCCATGACGCGCGTCAGCGCGAAGGCACACGCGATGCCGAGCGCGAGACCGACGAGCGTGAGCCTGATGCCCTGCCCGACGACGAGCCGGAGCACATCGCGCGTCTGCGCGCCGAGGGCCATGCGGATGCCAATCTCGTGCGTGCGCTGCGTGACGTAGTAAGCGGTGACGCCGTAGATGCCGAGGACGGCGAGGAGCAGCGCGACCGCGGCGAAGGCGGTCAAGAGCAGCATCGCGGCGCGGCGCGGCGCGACCGAGGCGGCGGCCACTTCGTTCATCGTCCGGACGTTGTAAACCGGCAGCGTCTTGTCGAGCGCGTGGATTTCGCCGCGCACGGCCCCCGCCAGGCTCGACGGCTCAACCGTCGTCCGCACCACCATCGTCATGCTGCCCCAGCCCGCGTCCTGCGCGAACGGCACGTACATCTGCGCGCCCGGCGGCGTGTCGAGCGCCGCGCGCGTGTCGCCCACCACACCCACCACCTCGCGCGCGAACTTCTCGTCGCGCCAGATCGTGATGCGCTTGCCCACGGGACTCTCGCCGGGCCAGTACTTGCGCGCCATCGTCTCGTTGACGATAACGACCATCGGCGACTGCTCCGTGTCCTGCTCGGTGAAGGCGCGCCCCGCGACGAGCGGGATGGCGAGCGTGCGGAAGTAGTCGGGCGTGGCGACGAGGTAGCTGGCGTTGGCGGACTCTTCGGGCGTCATGGGGCGACCTTCGCGGATGAAGGAGCGGCCGACGTTGAACGTGTCGCCGCCAAGCGGCAGCGAGAGCACCGCGCCCGCCGACTCGACGCCGGGCAGCGCACGCACGCGCTCGAACACCTGCCGGTACATATCAACGCGCGGCTGCCCCTTCGGGTACTTCGCGCTCGGCAGCGAAAGACGCATGGCGAGCACGCCGTTGGCATTGAAGCCCGGACTCACGTCGCGCAGCCGCATGAAGCTCTTAATCAGTAGCCCCGCGCCCGCGAGCAGCATGAACGAGAGCGCGATCTCGGCGACCATCAGCAGGCTGCGCACGCGGTTGCGCCGCCCGCCCTCAGCGCCGCTCCGCCCGCCCTCCTTCAGAGACTCGTTCAGATCGGGGCGCGACGCCTGCAAGGCGGGCGCGAGGCCGAAGACGACGCCCGTCAGGACGGCGAGCGCGAGCGCGAAGAGAAAGACGCGCGCGTCCGGCCTGATCTCGTCGAAGCGCGGGGCGTTGGGCGGGCTGACGGCGATGAACAGGTCGGTCAGCCACACGCTCAGCAGCACGCCGCCCGCGCCGCCGCCGAGCGAGAGCAGCACGCTCTCGGTCAGCAGTTGCCGGACGATGCGCAGCCGGCTCGCGCCGAGCGCGGTGCGCACGGCGATCTCTTTCTGCCGCGCCGTGGCGCGCGCGAGTAAGAGATTGGCCACGTTGGCGCACGCGATCAGAAGCACGAACGCGACCGCGCCGAGCAGGATTAAGAGCGACGGGCGCACCGCGCCGACCATGAACTCGTGCAGGTTCGTCAGCCGCACGCGCCAGCCGTTGTTCGTCTCGTGGTACTCGCCCGCGAGCCGCTGGCTGATCGTGTCCATCTGCGTCTGCGCCTGCGCGAGCGGCACGCCCGGCTTGAGCCGCGCGACCACGTTCATGTAGCGGTTGTCGCGCCGCTCGGCCGCCGGGTTGAGCGCGAGCGGGAACCACATCTCGGTCTGCTGCGGGAAGTCGAACCCTTGCGGCATGACGCCGACCACCGTCGTGCTCGTGTTGCCGATCATCACCTGCCGGCCCACGACGTTCGGGTCTGCACCGAAGCGCCGCTGCCACAGGGCGTAGCTCAGCACGGTCACGTCGTCGTGCCCCTTCTCCTGATCGCCGGCTTGCAGCGCGCGCCCGCGCGCGGCGTTCGTGCGCAGCAGCGGGAAGAAGTCGGCCGTGACGCTCGTGCCGCGCACGCGCTCCGCCTCCTCGCCCGTGACGAGCAGCGAGCCGCCGGTGATGAACCCCGCCATCTGCTCAAACACCTGGTTCTGCGTCTGCCAGTCGGCAAAGTCCGGCACGGACATGTTGCTCGCAGTGATCCCCTGCGCCTGGTTCTCGCCTTCAAGCCACACCAGCCGCTCCGACTCGGGGAACGCCAGCGGGCGCAGCAGCACCGCGTTCACCGCGCTGAAGATGGCCGTGTTCGCGCCGATCCCCAGCGCGAGCGCGCACAGCGCCACAACCGTAAAGCCCGGACTCTTCCACAGCACGCGCACACCGTAGCGAACGTCTTGCCATAAGTTACCCATTGCAAACCTCCAAGAGCAGTGACGAGTGACAAGTGACGAGTGACGCGTTAAAGACAAGCTTCTGCTTGTCACTCGTCACTTGTCACTCGTCACTTCATTCGTATCTCAAGGCCACCATCGGATCGACCTTCGTCGCGCGCCGGGCCGGGATGTAGCAGGCGGCGAGGGCGACGAGCGTCAGCAAGAGCGCGATCAGCCCGAACGTCAACGGATCGGTGGCCTTCACTTCAAACAAGAGACTCTGAAGCAGGCGCGTCAAAGCGAACGCGCCCGCCAGCCCGATGGCGACGCCTAAGAGCGCAAGCCGCATCCCTTTGCCGATGACGAGGCGCAGCACGTCCGAAGTCTGTGCGCCGAGCGCGAGCCGCACGCCGATCTCCGGCGTGTGCTGGATGACGAAGTAGGCGAGCACGCCGTAGATGCCGAGCGCCGCCAGGAGCAGCGCCAGCCCGGCGAAGGTCGTCAACAGGATCATCCCCAGCCGATGCTGTTGCGTGTCGCGGCTCACCACTTCGTTCATCGTGCGTATGTTGGCGAGCGGTTGATAAGGATCGACCTCGTGCACGGCCTGGCGCACGGCGGCGACTACACTCACGGGATCGCCCGCCGTGCGGACAACCAGATTGCGCGGCGCGAAGAAGGTGGCGAAGGCTGCGCCTTGTCTATAAGGCAGATACATCTCCGCTTTGACCGGCTCGTCCGCCGCCATCTGGCGCACGTCTGCGACCACACCGACGACTGTCAGCCACGGAATCTTTGCGGACGGCTGGCCGATCTTGAAGCGTTTGCCGATTGCCTGCTCGCCCGGCCAGAAGGCGCGCGCCATCGTCTCGTTGATGATGGCGACGGGCTGTGTGCGCTCCGTGTCCTGCTCGTTGAAGGGTCGCCCTGCGCGCAGGGCGAGACCGATGGCTTTGAAATAGTCGGGGCTGATCTGTCTCTGGTTGGCGTTATAGTTGGCGTTCGGATCGTTCTCGTGCCCTTCGAGCGTGAGACCGTTCGAGCCGCCTTTCCTTAAGAGCGGCGCAGCGGTCGTAAAACTCGCCGCCGTCACGCCGGGCAGATGTGCGACGCGCTGTAGCACGCCGTCGTAGAAAGCCACGCGCTGTTCGTGTGTGCGATAACGGTCGCCCAACAGATCAGTGCGCGCCGTCAATACGTGTTCGAGATGTAGCTCCGCATACTGCCCGCGCAATTTTGCGAGCGTCTGAATCAACAGCCCCGCGCCGACCAAGAGGACGAGCGCCAGCGCGATTTCGGCGACGACGAAAGAGCTACGCAACCAACGTTGCGCCGTGCCGAAGACGCCGCGCCCGCCACCCTGTTTGAGCGCGTCGTTCAGATCGGCGCGCGACGCGGCGAGCGCGGGCGCGAGTCCGAAGATGATGCCGGCCAGAAGCGAGACGGCGAGCGTGAAGCCGAGCACGGGCAGGTCGAGCGTCAGCGTGGTCGAAGCACGCAGGCCCGCCGGGATCATCTGTTGCAGAAACGAGAACGTCCACAACGCCAGCAGCACGCCGAGGCAACCGCCCAGGACGCCGAGCAGCACACTCTCGGTCAAGAGTTGCCGCACGATGCGCCAGCGCGACGCGCCGAGCGCAGCGCGCACGGCGATCTCGCGCTGCCGTGCCGCCGCGCGCGACAAGAGCACCCCGGCGATGTTCGCGCACGCGATCAGGAGCACGAACGCAACCGCGACGAGCAACATTATGACGGGGCGGCGCACGTCGCCCGCCAACTGTTCGTGCAGCGGAACGACGTTGGCGCTTGTGCCCGCCGCGTCGTCCGGGTAAGCCGCAGCGATGCGGCTCATGATCGCCTGCATGTCTGCGTTCGCTTGCGCGACGGTAACATTGGGTTTTAAGCGCGCGACCACTTCGAGGTAATGATTGCCGCGATTGGCGATCTGTTCGGGCGTGAAGGCGATGGGCGTCCACAGGCGTATGTCCGGAAACTCAAACTGAAAGTCCGCAGGCATCACGCCGACGACCGTGTACTTCTCGCTGTTGAGTTCTATATCGCGCCCGACGATCTTTGGGTCGCCGCCGTAGCGCGTCTGCCAGAGACCGTGGCTTAAGACGACCACTTTATTCGCGCCGGGCTTGTCCTCGTCCGCGGTGAAGGTGCGCCCCATCGCCGCGTTCACGCCGAGCAACGAGAAGAAGTTTGCGTTCACAGCGTGGGCGAATACTTTTTCCGGCTCGCCGTCGCCCGTGAGGTTGTAGTTGCGCTGGTCGAGCGCGGCCATGTCGGCAAACGATTGGTTCTGCGTCTTCCAATCGACGTAGTTGGCCACCGACGGCGTATCGGTCTTGACGTTTAGCGCCGCCACTTCCTCCCACACCATCACCAACTGCTCCGGCGCGGCATAGTTCAACGGGCGCAAGAGCACCGCGTTCACCAAGCTGAAGATGGCCGTGTTCGCCCCGATGCCGAGCGCCAGCGTCACGACCGCGATCAGCGTGAAGCCCGGCCGTTTCAACAACACCCGCGCTCCGAAGCGCACGTCCTGCCAGAGTGTGCCCATAACCAGACCTCCAAAAGCAGTGACGAGTGACGAGTGACGAGTGACGAGTTAAAGACAAGTTTTGATCTTGTCACTTGTTACTTGTCACTCGTCACTTCATTCGTATCTGAGTGCCGTCATCGGATCGACCTTCGTCGCGCGGCGCGCGGGGACGTAGCTGGCGACGAGCGCGACGAGGACGAGGGCGACGGCGACGCCGCCGTAGGTCAAGGGGTCGAGCGCGCCGACGCCGTGGAGCAGGCTGGCGACGAGGCGCGTGACGCCGGCCGCCGCGAGCAAGCCGACGGCGACGCCGAGCAGTGACAATCGCAGGCCCTCGCCGAGGACGAGCCGGAGCACGTCGCCGGTCTGCGCGCCGAGCGCGAGGCGGACGCCGATCTCGTGCGTGCGCTGGCTGACGGTGTAGGCGAGCAGCCCGTAGAGACCGATGGCGGCGAGCGCGAGCGCCAGCAGCCCGAAGACGGCGACGAGCGTCGCGGCGACGCGCTGCTCGGTCAGCGAGTTGTTCAGTTGCTCGCTTAAAGTCTTGACGCCGGAGAGCGGCAGGTTGCGGTCGAGCGTCTGCACCTCGCGGGCGACGGCGGCGCGCAACGCTTCGGGGTCGCCGCTCGCGCGCACGTGCAGGCGCATCGCCGCGCTGAAGTTCTGCGCGAAGGGCACGTACATGTACAGGCGCGGACGCTCGAACAGCGTGCGGTACTTCGAGTCGGCGGCGACGCCCACGACCTCGACCATCGCCCGGCCCGTCATGCCCTTCGGCATCGAGAAGCGTTTGCCGATTGGGTTCTCGCCGGGCCAGAGTTTGCGCGCGAGCGTCTCGTTGACGACGGCGACGCCGGGCGCGGCGGCCGTGTCCTGCGCGTTGAAGTCGCGCCCACGTTTGAGCGGAATCTCCATCGTGCGCAGGTAGTCGGGCGCGACGTTGTTGAAATCAACGGAGACGACGGGCGCGTCCGCCGGCTGGCCCTCAAGCTTGATCCCTGTGCCGAGCGAGCCGCCGCCGAGCGGCAGCATCTCGGCGAGGCTCGCGGCCTCGACGCCGGGCAGCGCGCGCACGCGCTCGATGAGTTGACTGTAGAAGAGTTCTGCCTGCGGCTGCTTGTAGCCCTGGCGGGCGAGGTCGAGCGTGGCGACGAGGACGTTCTTTGTGTTGAAGCCGGGGCTGATCGCGCGCGAGTTGCGGAGCGAGCGGACGAAGAGGCCGGCGCAGACCAGCAGGACGAGCGAGAGCGCGATCTGCGTGACGACGAGCGCCGAGCGCAGGCGCGAGCGCACGCGTCCGCGGTCGGTCGTGCCCGTCTGCTTCAGGACGGCCATTACGTCGGGGCGCGACGTTTGCAGCGCGGGCACGAGGCCGAAGATGAAGCCGGTCAGCAGCGAGACGAAGGCGGCGAAGAGGAGCACGCTGCGGTCTGGGCTGAGGTCGAGCGTGGCCGTGCCGCCGAACGCTTCCACGGGGACGAACTGCAACAGCAGATCGGTCGTCCACAGCGCGACGAAGAGACCGGCCGCGCCGCTCACGAGCGAGAGCAGCAGACTCTCGGTCAGCAGTTGGCGCACGAGCCGCCCGCGCCCCGCGCCGAGCGCGAGTCGGATGCCGAGTTCCTTGTGCCGCGTGACGCCGCGCGCCAGCAGTAGATTGGCGACGTTCGCGCACGCGATCAAAAGCACGAGCGCGACGACCGCCATCAGCATCGTCGTCAACTGCCGCACGTCGCGCCGCTGGTTCGGGTCGAAGCCGAGACCGGGGCTGATGGTCGCGCCCTTCTCTTTGTTTGAATCCGGGTAGGTTGCGGCGAGCCGGCGCGCGATGGCGTCCAGTTCGGCTTGCGCCTGCGCCTGCGGGACGCCTTCTTTGAGGCGCGCGAACGCGCTCAGCCAGGTGATCTGTCGCTCGGTTAGCGGATCAACGTCGGCGAAGTTGCCGGGCATCGCCTGCCGGTACATGGCAAGCGGCAACCACAGATCGGTCGCGCGATCCTTCTCCGTGCCGACGAAGCCGGGGCGCGCGATGCCGACGATGTTGAAGGAGAGGCCGTTGAGGTTGACGTTCTGCCCGACGACTGCCGGGTCTGCGCCGAAGCGCCTGCGCCACAAGCCATCGCTGATGACGGCGACCGGGTGCGCGCCCGGCTCGCGGTCGTCTTCGGGGCGGATGGTGCGCCCGCGCGCGGCGTCCGCGCCGAGCACCTCGAAGTAGTTGCCGCTCACGAGCGCGCCGGGCAGGCGCAGCGCGTCGCCGTTCGTGCTCAGGTGGAGCGGCGTGTCGAAGTAGGCGGCGACGCCCGCGAAGACCGTGTTCTGGTCGCGGTAGTCCACGTAGTCGGGGTACGTGAACGAGTCGAAGCCGTCGCCCCCGGTCGTGCGCCCCAGGAGCACCATGCGGGCCGGGTCTCTGATGCCCGCGGGCGGGCGCAGGAGCAGCGCGTTGACGACCGAGAAGATGGTGGTGTTCGCGCCGATGCCCAAGGCGAGCACGACGACGGCCACCAGCGTGAAGCCCGGACTTTTCCACAGCGTCCTTACGCCGTAGCGTAAGTCTTGCCAGAGAGTCTCCATGTGAACCTCCGGTTTGTCCGTCGTCGTTGATCAGTTGTCCCGTCGCTTTCGACCACGCCGGGCAGGCGGCCGAAAACGTGCACGCGACAACTTGTGCGACCAGAACGACGGACGATGGAACTGCTGACTAAAGAGCTACTGCCAGAACTTGTTTACTCGTACCTGAGCGCGACCATCGGATCAACCTTCGTCGCGCGGCGTGCGGGGAGCAAGCACGCCAGGAGCGCAACCGCAGCGAGCAGCACGGCGACGCTCGCGAACGTGAGCGGATCGGTCGGACTCACGCCGAAGAGCAGACTCGCCAATACGCGCGTAACGAGGAGCGCGCCGCCCGTGCCGACGGCGATGCCGACGAGCGTCAGCTTCATGCCTTGTCCGAGCACCATGCGCAGCACGTCCCGCCCTTGCGCGCCCAGCGCCATGCGGATACCGATCTCGCGCGTGCGCTGCGCCACGCTGTAAGAGACGACGCCGTAGAGGCCGACCGCCGCCAGCAGCAAGGCCAGCGCGCCGAAGACGCCCAGCATCATGCTCGCGATGCGCGCGGGCAGGAGCGCCAGCCCCAGGTGCTCCGTCATCGTCTTGGCGTCGGAGACGGGCAGGGTCTTGTCGAGCGCCTGCACCTCGTTGCGCATCGCCGCCAGCAATGCTTTCGGGTCGCCGCTGCCGCGCACGACCACCGTCATCTCGGCTTCGTAAGATTGCAGGAAGGGGATGGCGAAATAAGGCAACGCCTCTTCGCCGAGCGTGCGGTATTTGCCGTCACGCACCACGCCGACGACTTCGCGGAAAGGCCCTTGCGCCCCGCTCGTGCTGATGCGTTTGCCGAGCGCGTCCTCGTGCGGCCAGAAACGGCGGGACATCGTCTCGTTGACGATGCAGACGCCGGGCGCGCCCTGCGCGCGATCCGCGGGGCTGAAGTCGCGCCCGCGCACGAGCGGCACGCCCATCGTCTTGAAATAGTTTGGCCCGACGATGTTCGAGTCGAACTCCATGTCCTCGCCGGGTCGGCGCGTGTAGCCCTCGACGGTGATGCCCCGGCGCGAGGTGGCGAGTCCGAGCGGCAGTTCCGAAGCCAGTGTGGCCGATTGCACGCCGGGCAGGGCCTGCACACGCTCCAGCAGTTGTTCGTAGAACTGCGCGCCCTGCTCGCGGTTGTAACCTTGCGCGCCGAGGTCGAGCGACAGCACGACCATGTCGTGCGGGTCGAAGCCCGGATCGAGTGCCGTCGCGTGCTGCAAGCTGCGCAGGAAGAGACCCGCGCTGATGAGCAGGATGAAGGAGAGCGCGACCTGCACGACGACGAAGAGACTGCGCAGGCGCGACCGGCCAGAGCCGAGGTTGAACGCGCCGCCCTCATCCTTCAGCGTCGCCACGAGGTCTGGCTTCGAGGCTTGCAGCGCAGGCGCAAGACCGAAGATGAGACCCGTCATGAGCGAGAGCACGAAGGTGAAGACGAGGACGCGCACGTCCACGCTCAGATCGAGCGCGACCGTAACGGGCACGGGCGGCTTGATCGCCCCTAACAGGGCCGTCAACCACAGCGCCAGCAGCATCCCCACCCCGCCGCCCAAGCCGGAGAGCAGCACGCTCTCGGTCAACAACTGGCGCATGAGCCGCGCGCGCCGCGCACCGAGCGCCAGGCGGATCGCCACCTCTTTCCGCCGCGCCGCGCCGCGCGCCAGCAGCAGGTTGGCGACGTTCGCGCACGCGATCAATAAGACCAGCCCGACCACCGCCATGAGCAGGCCCAGAAAACCCAACACCGCGCCTTGCAGTTGCGGCGGCACGCGCGCCTCGCTCTCCGCCAGCACCGTTACGACGCGCGGCTCGCGGCGCACGTTCGTCCACTGCTCAGGGTAGGCGGCCCGCAGTTGGCGCGCGAGCACGGCGAAGCTCGCGCGCGCCTGCTCGACCGTCGCGCCGGGCGCGAGCCGGCCCAGCAGCGACAGCCCACGGTCGCCGCGCTCGGTCAACGCCTGCGAGCCGCGCACGATCTGCGGCTGCATCATGATGGGCACCCAGACATCAACCGACAGCCCGCGCAACACCCCCTTGAAACTTGCGGGCGCGACGCCGACGACCGTCAGGTTCTGCCCGTTGATGAGGAGCGTCTGCCCGACCAGGTTCGGGTCTGCGCCGAAACGCCGCTGCCAGAAATCGTGGCTGACGACGACGACCGGGTGCGTGCCCGGCGTGCGATCCTCTTCGGGCAGGAAGGTGCGCCCGCGCTCGGCGCGCACGCCCAGCACGTCGAAGTAGTTGCCCGTGACGATCTCGCCGAAGATGCGTTCGGGCGTGCCGCCCGCGTTGAGGCTCATGGGGCGCGGGCTGTAGCCGGCCAAATCTGAGAGCACTGTGCTCTGCGCGCGAAAGTCCAGGTAGTCGGGATAAGAAGAGTTGCCGTAGCGCGGGCCGCTGTAATCGCTGGTGTAGAGCGCGACGACGCGCTCCGGCTCGGCCACGGGCAGCGGCTTGAGCAGGACGCCGTTGAAGACGCTGAAGATGGCCGTGTTCGCGCCGATGCCGAGCGCGAGCGACAGCACGGCAACGAGCGTCACGCCCGGACTCCTGCGCAGCATGCGCAAGCCGTAACGTAAATCTTGCAGGAGGTCGGTCATCATCTCACCTTCAAACAGATTGCGCCGCGCCGAACGCAACTAAAGAACTTGCTCCAACTCCTTGCCGCCGCGCGCTCATTCATATCTGAGCGCGACCATTGGATCGACCCGCGTCGCGCGCCGCGCGGGCACGTAGCAGGCCAGCAGGGCGACGCTTGCGAGGAGCGCCGAGACGACCACGAACGTTAACGGATCGGTCGGCTGGACGCCGTAGAGCATGCTCGCGAGCACGCGCGTGGCGACGCACGCCGCCAGTAGTCCCGTGGCGAGGCCGTAGAACACGAGCCGCAAACCTTGCCCCAGCACCAGCCGTCGCACCTCGCCCGCTTGCGCCCCCAAAGCCATGCGGACGGCAAACTCGTGCGTGCGCCCGACCACCGTGTGGCTCATCAGGCCGAAGATGCCGACCGCCGCCAACACGAGCGCGACGCTGGCGAACACGCCGAGCACGAGCAGATTGAAGCGCGGTTCAAGCAGCGTGCGGTCGGCCAGTTGCCGCATGGTCAGCACGTGAGTTAAGGACAGGCTCGGATCGACTTGGCGGAGCGCGTCGCGCGCTGCGGCGGCGAGCGCCGCCGGCTCGGTCTTCGTCCGCAGCACGAAGTTCATGCGCACGACCGGCGGCTCGGTCGTGTTCACATACGGGTAGAACATCTCTTCGATGGTCTGTATGTCGAAGCTCGACTGCGTCGTGTCGGCGACCACGCCGACCACCGTCGGCCAGGGCGCGCCGGCGTGCGCACGGCTCCAGGCCGTGTCGTCGTCGCGGCCCGCCTTCACGCGTTTGCCGACCGGGTCTTGGCCGGGGAAGAAGCGCCGCGCGAACGCCTCGTTGATGACGATGACGCTGCTCGGCTGCCACGTCTCCTGCTCGGTGAAGGCGCGCCCGCGCACGAGGCGCATGTCGAGCGCGCGAAAGTAGTCGGCGGTGACGGACGTGCCGCGCACTTGCGGCTCTTGGCCGCGCGGCGGAACGGGCTGGCCTTCGATGAAGACGCTATCGGTCAGATAGGTCGGACGCAGCGGGAGCGATTGCGTCGCGGCGGCCGTCGTGACGCCGGGCAGCGCGCGCAGCCGTTCAAGCGCCTGCTGATAGAACTGCACGCGGCGCTCCGGCTGGTAGTTCTGGAACGGCAGGTTGACTTCCATCGTCAGCACGTGGTCGAGCGCGAAGCCCGGCTCGACCGCTTGCAAGCGCACGAAGCTCTTAATTAAGAGGCCCGCGCCCGCGAGCAGCACGACCGCCAGCGCGAGCTGCCCGACGACCAACCAGCCGTGCAAGCGCCGCTGCCGCACGCTCTGCCCCGCGGCGCGCCCTTCCCGTTTCAGCACCTCGCCCACGTTGACCTTCGTCGCGCCGAGTGCGGGCGCGAGGCCAAATCCGATGGCCGTCAGCACGCAGAGTACGAGCGTGAACGCGAGCACGCGCGCGTCCAACGCGACGCCCGCGAGCCGCGGGAGTGCTTCGGGGTTGAGCGCGAGCAGCAGATCGGTCAGCCACAGCGCGACCAGCAGCCCTAAGCCTGCGCCCAGCGCGGCGAGCAGCACGCTCTCGGTCAGCAGTTGCCGGACGATGCGCCGCCGGCTCGCGCCGAGCGCCGCGCGCACGGCGATCTCGCGCTGGCGCGTGGCGGCCCGCGCGAGGAGCAGACTGGCGACGTTCGCGCACGTGATCAGGAGCACGCACCCGACCGCGCCGAGCAGGATGTAGAGCGCCGTCTGCGTGGCGCGCGGCACGACGAAATCCTTGAGCGGGCGCACGTCCACGCCGTAATCCTTGCCGTGCGTCTCTGGGAACTCCCGCTTGAGCATGGTCATCAGACGCTCAAGCTCGGCGCGCGCTTGCGCGACGGTCACGCCGGGGCGCAGCCGCGCGTTGGCGAGCAGGTAGCGGCCGTAATTCAAGCGCGCGCGCTGGTCGTTCGCCCCGAGCGGCGTCCAGATGTCGAGCCAGCCGACCGCGCGGTCGCCCTGTGCGGGCGGCATCACGCCCACGACGGCGAAGTCCTGCCCGTTGATCTGCACGCCCCGCCCGACGATTGCGGGATCGCCGCCGAAGCGCCCCTGCCACACGCCGTAGCTCAGGACGACCACGCGCGCCGCGCCGGGCTGGTCTTCTTCGGGCGCGAAGGTGCGCCCCAGGGCGGGTTTGAGGCCCATGACCGCGAAGTAAGAGCTGGTCACGCGCATGCCTTCGAGCAGCACTGGCTCGCCGCCCGTTTCGAGGTTGGCGTTCCATTCGACCATCGCCGCAACCTGCTCAAAGACCGTGTTGCGGTCGCGCCACTCAGCGTAGGTGCGGTAGGCGAGCGGGATCGAGGGGTCATCCGGCAGTGTCTCGCGCAGCCCGACGAGCCGGTCGGCGTCGGCGAACGGCAGCGGGCGGAGCACCACCGCGTTGACGACTGAGAAGACGGCCGTCGTCGCGCCGATCCCTAGGGCGAGCGTTAAGACGGCGATAACGGTGAAGCCCGGCCGCTTCAGCAGCATCCGCACGCCGTAACGCATGTCTTGCAACAGACTCTCCATCGCCAAATCCCTGCCCGAGTTCTCCCAGCGATGACAAACTTCCGCACGCCGATTCAATTCACGTCTGTTCTCACTCGTACCGCAGCGCGATCATCGGATCGACCTTCGTGGCGCGGCGCGCCGGGATGTAGCACGCGACGAAGGCGATCAGGGCCGCCATCGCGGCGACGCCGCCGAAGGTCGCGGGGTCGCTGGCGCTCACGCCGTAGAGGATGCTCGCCATCGCGCGCGTCATGGCGAAGGCGGCGACGAGGCCGAGGGCAACGCCGACGGCCGTGAGCGTCATGCCCTGCCGCACGACCATCTTCATGATGTCGCCCGCCTGCGCGCCTAAGGCCATGCGGATGCCGATCTCGTGCGTGCGCTGCGCCACCGAGTAGGCGACGACGGCGTAGATGCCGACCGCCGCCAGGAGCAGCGCGACCAGCGCGAAGCCCGCGAACATGAAGGCCGACATGCGCTGCGGGGCCATGCCCTCGATGAAGACCTGCGGCATCGTGCGCACGTTGAAGACGGGCTGATCCTTGTCGAGCGCCGTCACCTCCTGGCGCACGGCCGTGGTCAGCGCCGCCGGCTCGCCGGCCGCGCGCACCAGAAGCGCCATGTCGCGTCGCGCCACCTGCGTCTCCGGCACGTAGATGCTGGGTCTGAGCCGCTCGTCGCGCGGCTCGTTGACGAAATTCTTGTAGCGCACCTCGCCGACCACGCCGACGATCTCGTAAGGCTCTTGGCCGAACAGCACGCGGTGGCCCAACGGGTTCTCGTCGGGGAAGTAGCGACGCACGAACTTGTCGCTGACGAGGGCGACGCGGGGCGCTGTGCGCACGTCGCGGTCAGAGAAGTTGCGTCCGCGTAGCAGCGGAATGTCGAGCGCGGCTAAGAAGTCGGGCGTGATGACGCGGTAGTCCGCGAGCGGTTCAGTGCCGGGTGCGAACGGCGCGCGCCCCTCGATCTGGAAGAAGACGCTGTCGTCGTCGTAGTCGAGCGGGACGACGTTGACGGCGCTCGCGTGCTCGACGCCGGGGACGTTGCGGAGGCGCGCGAGCAGTTGCGTGTAGAAGTCAACGGTCTGCTGCGGCTCTTTGTACTTGCGCGCGGGCAGCGAAACCTGCATCGTCAGGACGTTCTGCCCGTTGAAGCCGGTGCGGACTTCGAGCAGCCGCATGAAGCTGCGCATCATCAGGCCAGCGCCGATGAGCAAGACGAGCGAGAGCGCGACTTCTGCGACCATCAGCGCGGCGCGCATGCGCCCGCGCCCGCCGCCCGTCGTGCCCGTGCGCTCGCCCTCCTTCAGCGCCTCGTTCAGGTTCGTGCGCGTGGCCAGGAGCGCGGGCGTAAGGCCGAAGAGGACGCCCGTCGCCAGCGAGATCGCGAGCGTGAAGCCGAACACGCGCCAATCAATGCCCATGCGCTCCCAGCCGCTGATGAACTGCGCGAAGTTCGCCGGTATCCCCGCCACAATCGCGTCCACCGCCCACACAGACAGGAGCAGCCCCAGCAGCCCGCCCGCCAGCGCCAAGAGCACGCTCTCGGTCAACAACTGCCGCACGATGCGCCAGCGCGGAGCGCCCAGGGCGAGCCGCACGGCGATCTCGCGCTGTCTGGTGGTCGCGCGCATCAGTTGTAGATTGGCGACGTTGGCGCACGCGATGAGCAAGACGAACAGCACCGCGCCGAGCGAGATCAGCAGGTAGGGGCGCGGCCCGCGCCCGACCGAGTCGGTCAGACTTTGCACCAGGAAGACGCGGTTCGTGTTCGTCGCCGGGTACTGCTCGGCGAGCCGACGCGCGAGCGCGTCAAGTTCCGCTTGCGCCGCGGCGAGCGTCACGCCGGGCCCCAGGCGCGCGACCGTCTGCAAGTAATGGCCGCCGCGATCCGCCACGTGCTCTTTGTCGGCGACGAGCGGCGTCCACAGGTCTATGTTGCGGCGCGGGAACGTGAAGTCCGCCGGCATGATGCCGACGACCGTGAAGTTGCGCTCGTTGATGCGGACGGCGCGCCCGACGATTGCCGGATCGGCCGCGAAGCGCCGCCGCCACAAGCCGTCGCTGATGACGACGACGGAGTCGTGGCCAGGCTGCTCCTCTTCCGGCAGGAACGCGCGCCCCACGCGCGGCTGCACGCCGAGCACGGGGAAGAACTGCGGCGTGGCCACGACGCCTTCGAGGCGTTCGGGGCTGTCGCCCTCCGTCAGGTTCGCATTCCAGCCCGACCAAGCGGCCACCGACTCGAACGACTGGCTCTGGCTTCTGATGTCCAGGTAGTTGGCGAACGCGCCGCCGTCGCGCTCGCCCGCCGCCGGGTTGCGCGACTCCCAGACGACCGCCATGCGGTCAACGTCCGCGAAGCTGAACGGGTGGAGCAGCAGCGCGTTGATCGTGCTGAAGATCGTCGTGTTCACGCCGATCCCCAGCGCCAGCGCCAGCACCGCGACCGCCGTGAAGCCCGGCTGCTTCCACAGCGTCCGCAGGCCGTAGCGCACATCTTGTAAGAACGTCCCGAACATTAAAGCTCCGAAGAACAGTGACGAGTGACAAGTGGCGAGTGACGAGTGAAAGACAATTTCTTACTTGTCACTCGTCACTTGTCACTCGTCACTGCTTTACTCCTGCCGCAGCGCGATCATCGGATCGACTCTGGCGGCGCGGCGCGCGGGGATGTAGCAGGCCAGGAGCGCCACGAGCGCGAGCAGCAGGGTCACGCCCGCGAAGACGAGCGGGTCGGTCGCCGTCACGCCGAACAATAGCGTCGCCAGCACGCGCGTCAGTGCCAGCGCGCCCAGAAGGCCGGCGGCGACGCCGACGAGCGTCAGCGTCATGCCCTGCCCGACGACGAGCCGGAGCACGTCGCGCGTCTGCGCGCCGAGGGCGATGCGCACGCCGATCTCGTGCGTGCGTTGGGCGACCGAGTAGGCCATCACACCGTAGATACCGACCGCGGCCAGGCAGAGCGCGAGCAGCGCGAAGCCGCCGAGCAGCAGCATGTTGAAGCGGCGCGGCGCGACCGACGCGCTCAGCCAGTCGCTCATCGGCTTGATGTCTGTGACGGGCAAATCCTTGTCGAGTTGCGCCACGCTCGTGCGTGCGCCCGCCACGAGCGCCGCCGGGTTGCCGCCCGCGCCGCGCACGACGAGCGTCATGAACGGCAGCGTCGCCTGCTGGTACGGCAGGTAGTATGCCGCCTCCGGCGCGGCGTCCAAGCCGTCGTGTTTTACGTCGCCGACGACGCCGACGATCTCGCAGGTCGCGGGCTTGGCAAGGTCGGCAATCGAGGCGACGATGAGATGACGCCCGACCGGGTCTTGGCCCGCGAAGTAGCGGCGCGCGAGCGTCTCGTTGATCAGCACGACGCGCGACGCGTTCGGCGTGTCGCGTTCATCGAAAGCCCGCCCCCTGCGGAGCGGGACGGCGAGCGCGCGCAGGTAGTCAGGGCTGATGATGTAGGAGAGCGCGTTGGGCGAGTCGCCTTCGTTCTCGGCGGCCCGACCCTCGATGTCGAAATTCCCGCGCGCGTGGTCGCCGGAGAACGGCAGCGGGAAGACGCCCGCGCTCGCCTCGACGCCGGGCGCGGCCGCCGTGCGCGCGAGCAGTTCCCGGAAGAAGCGCGCCTGCTCCGCCGGGTTCTCGTACCGCGCTTCGGGCAGCGCCACGCTGAACGTCAGCACATGTTCGGGGTTGAAGCCGGGATTGATCTCGCGCAGGCGCACGAAACTTTTCAGCAGCAGCCCCGCGCCGACCAACAGCATGAGCGAGAGCGCGACTTCAGCGGTGACCAGAAAGCCGCGCACGCGGTTGCGCCGCCAGCCGCCCGTGCCGCGCGCGCCCTCTTTGAGCGCCTCGTTCACGTCCATGCGCGTCGCGGCGAGCGCGGGCGCGAGGCCGAAGACGAGACCCGTCAGGACGGCGACGCCGAGCGTGAAGACGAGCACGCGCCCGTCGAGCGCGATCTCGCGCACGCGCGGCACGTCTTCGGGCAGCGCGCCCCGGAGCGCGTCCACGCCCCACAGCGCGAGCAGCAGCCCCGCCGCCCCGCCCGCGAGCGAAAGCAGCAGGCTCTCCGTCAACAGTTGCCGCACGACGCGCCAGCGCGACGCGCCCAGGGCCGCGCGCACAGCGATCTCGCGCCTGCGCCGCGTCGCCCGCGCGAGCAGCAGGTTGGCGACGTTCGCGCACGCGATCAGCAGCACGAAGCCCACCGCGCCGAGCAGCACGAGCAGCGGGCGGCGGACGCCGCCGATCACGTCTTCGTAAGTCGCGACGAGATGGAGGCCGTGTCCCTCGTCGTGCTCCGGGTACTGCGCGGCGAGCCGGGCGGCGATGGTGTCCATCTCGGCCTGCGCCTGCGTGAGCGTGACGCCGGGCTTCAGGCGCGCGATCACGCGCAGGTAGCCGACGCCGCGCTTCGTGTTCATCTCGTCGGCCGGGTCGAGCGGGGCCCAGAAGTCTTTGGCGTTGACCGTGTCGAACGGGAACTTGAAGCCGGCGGGCAGCACGCCGACGACCGTGTGCGGCTTGCCGTCGAGCGTGACGGGCTGCCCGACGATGTCCGCGCGCGCGCCGAAGCGCCGCCGCCAAAACTCCTGGCTGATGACGACGGGCGCTTTGTCGGCCTGCGTCTCCTGCGCTGTGAAGAAGCGCCCCAGGGCGGGGCGCACGCCGAGCGTCTGGAACAACTCAGGCGAGACGGCGAGACCGTCCAGGGCTTCGGGCGTGTCGTCGCCCGTGAGCGTGGCGAACGTGTTGACGTAGGCCGCGACGCCCGCGAAGACGGTCTGCTGTGCGCGCCAGTCCGCGAAGTTGGGATAAGAGGCGTTCTCGCGCGGCTCGCCGCCCTGCGGGTTCGTGCCCCAGACGTTGACGAGCGCCTCCGGCCCTGCCACCGGCAGCGGGCGCAGCAGCACGGCATTAACCACGCTGAAGAGCGCCGTATTCGCGCCGATGCCGAGCGCGACGGTCAGCAGCGCGACGAGCGTGAAGCCGGGCGACTTCCGCAACGTGCGCAGGCCGTAGCGTATGTCCTGCCAGAGGTTCGTCATTAAGGTCACGCCACTTCCGCCGCCGCTGCCGAGCCGTCTTCGGACGGGACGACGCTGCCGATCTCTTCTTTGACGACGCGGCCGTCGAAGAGGTGGATGGTGCGGTCGGCGTAGCGCGCGTAGCGCGGGTCGTGCGTAACCATGCAGATGGTCGCGCCGCCCTGGTGCAGTTCGCGCAACAAGTCCATCACGGCCTCGCCGTTCTTCGAGTCGAGGTTGCCGGTCGGCTCGTCGGCGAGCAGGATGAGGGGCTGACCGGCAACGGCGCGGGCGACCGCGACGCGCTGCTGTTGACCGCCCGATAGCTGGCTCGGCAGGTGCTTCGCGCGGTGCGCCATGCCGACGCGCTCCAGCGCCTCGGTCACGCGCTCCTTGCGCTCGGCGGAACTGAGGCCCCGGTAGGTCAGCGGCAGCTCGACGTTTTCATAGACGTTCAGGTCGCCGATCAGGTTGAAGCTCTGGAAGATGAACCCGACTTCGCGGTTGCGGATGCGCGCGCGCTCCGAGGCGGAGAGTTCCGAGACGGGCCGGTTGTTGAGCATGTACTTGCCGTCGGTCGGCGTGTCGAGGAGGCCGAGGATCGAGAGCAGCGTGGACTTGCCGCAGCCCGAAGGGCCTGTGATCGAGACGTACTCGCCGGGTTGAATGTTCAGGTGCGTGCCCGCCAGCGCGTGCGTCTCCACCTCGTCCGTGTAGAAGACCTTCTTCACGTCGTCGAGGCGAATCAGGGGTTGAACGTTTGCGGTCATTGGCTTCTCCTAAGTGACGAGTGACAAGTGACGAGTGCCGAGTAAGAAGAAGTTTTTTTTCTTGTCACTCGGCACTTGTCACTCGTCACTTCTTTAATTTAGTCGTATCCGGTTGAAGGCGTCCCACTGTGAAGTGTCCGAGAGGATCACCTGGTCGCCCTCCTGCAAGCCCTCCAGGATTTCCACGTTGTTGACGGAACTGCGGCCGAGCTTGACCGTGACGCGCACGGCCTCCTTCCCGTCCGGCTCGATCTTGAACATGCCGACGGTCGCGCCGGCCTGCCCAAAGGCGGGGCGGCCGACGTAGAGCACGTTTTCAAGCCGCGCGAGCGTGATCGTGCCGTCCACGCTCAACTCGGGCCGCGCGCCCTGCGGCAGCGGGCCGTCGAGCGCCACGTCCACCGTGACCGTGCCGCCTTGCGCGCCCGGATCGATGCGGCTGACGTGGCCCGGAATGATGCCGTTGCGCGTGTCTATGTCGGCCTGCTGGCCCAACGCGATGTCTTTGATCTGCGTCTCCGCGATCTTGATCTGCGCCTTGAGGTGCTGCATCTCGGCGACGCGCGCCAAGACCGTGCCGGGCTGTACCTGCTGCCCGACCTCCGCGAGCCGCTCCTGCAACACGCCGTCCGTGCCCGCGCGGACGAAGAGCGTGCCGACCTGCTCCCGCTTGAGCTTTAGTTGCGCCTGTAGCTGCGAGATGCGCGCCTGCTGCGCGGCGACCTGCGCGGCGTCGGATTTCACGCGCCCTTCGAGCCGCCGCTGCTCGATCTTGTAGCGGTTCTCCAACTCCTCGGCCTTGACACGCGAGAGCTTCAGGTTGAGCGCGGGGATGAGGCCGTCTTTGGCCAGTTGCTCGTCGGTGTCGGCCTGAATCCGCGCCTGCTGGTATTCGGCGTGCACCTGCGCGGTGGCGGACTGCTGCGTCATGCGCTCGCTGTCGAGCCGCGCGCGCAGATTGTTCAGGTCGGCCTCGGCGGCGCGCAGTTGGTACTCGATGTCCACGGCCGACTGTTGCAGTTCGGAGTTGCTCAACTCGTAGAGCACCGTGCCGGACGAGACGGGCGTGCCCGGCTCGACGAGGATGCGCTCGACGCGCCCCTCCTGTGCGGCGGCGATGACGCGAATCTCTTCGGGCACGAGCGTGCCGAGGCCCCGCACCTGTAGCACCATCGTCCCGCGCTTGACCGTGTCGGGCAGGATCGTGCCGCGCTCGACGCTCGGCGCGGCCGGCTTCAGGCGCGAAACGCCGAACGTGATGAGCGAGACCGCGCCGACCACTGCGACGGCGTACACGGCCATTCGTATCTGCCGCTTGCGCGCGGATTTTTTCCGAGGAATATCAACCATGAGTAATAAAGCTGTTAGCTGTCAGCCGCCGGCCTTTAGCCCCTGTCTCCGGCTAAGAGCGGCTGGGCAGTAATTCCCTTCTCGTGCCCCTTGAGCGAAAGCCGTGCCAGCGCGTTTTCCTGCCGTTTCCAGGCTATTTTCGTCATTCGCCCCACCACATTCGCGCGTGCGGGACGCGGCAGTCTCGATTTCGGAATGCGGGCCAAGCCGCAGGGAGACTGCCCGCGCGGCGCAGCGTCGCGTCAGCGACGGTTGAATCCCGTGGGCATGGCTCAGGCGTCGCTGCCGCGACGCGGTTCAACGCGGCCGCTCATACCCGGCGTTGAAACGCCGGGCTAAAGTCATACGCCGCTCGCGCGGCGGGCGGGCGCAGGCGTCTCCAGCGTCCGCCTTCACCCTTCCTGCTCGATCCAGCCGTCCACGAGCTTGACGACGCGGCGGCCGTAAGAAGCGTTCTCTTCGGAATGCGTGACCTGGATGATGGTCGTGCCCTCCTGGTTGAGGCGCTTGAACAGTTCCATGATCTCGCGTCCCTGCGCCGAGTGCAGGTTGCCGGTCGGCTCGTCCGCGAGGATCAGTTTCGGGTTCGTGATGACGGCGCGGGCGACGGCGACGAGTTGCTGCTGCCCGCCGGAGAGCTGGTTCGGATAGAGGTCTTTCTTGCCGACGATGTGGAAGCGGTCGAGCACATCGGCGACGATGGACTGCCGCTCGCTCTTCTTCACGTCCTTGTACGAGAGCGGGATTTCCAGGTTCTCATAGACGGTCAGGTGGTCGAGCAGGTGGTAGCTCTGGAAGACGAAGCCGATGTGCTGCTTGTGTAGCTCGTTGCGCTTCTTCTTGTCGAGCTTGTGGACGGGCGCGTCCCAGAAGTAATACTCGCCCGTCCACGCGCTGTCGAACATGCCGAGGATGGCGAGCAGCGTGGACTTGCCCGCGCCCGACGGCCCCATGATGGAGACGAACTCGCCAGGCTTGATGTCCAGGGTGATGCGGCGCAGCACGTAGGTCTTCGTCGGCCCCTGCTCGAAAAATTTCTCCACGTTGCGTAAGCTGATCATGGCTGGCAGGCGCGCCGATGCGCGCGCTCCTTCATTTAAGATTCGTGCTTCCGGTCGCCCTTGCGCGCGCGCCGGTCGGGCGCTGCTTCGGCGCGCTGTTCAGGCGCGCTTGCTTCCGCAGGCTGAGTCGTCAGCAGCCAGCACCCGATGAGCATTAAGACGAGAGCGGTGACGACCATGTTCCTTCACATTACCCTTCGGGGCACGATTTCATCCGGGCGGTGGGCTGTCCGCACGACCTGATAGAAAACCCCATGCCAACCCGTGCCGGCGCGAAATCCCTTGAATTTGCGCGAATCAACGCCGGCCGCGCCCGCGTTTTCCCAATCTTGGGACGACGCACGCGCGGAATCGGAAAGGTGAACATACACCCTCCGCGGCCCTACGGCGGCTTGCTTCGCGCCCTTTGCGGTAAAAAAATTCTTAACCGCAAAGCACGCAGAGAGAGCCGCCGTAGGGCCGCGGAGGAGGTGCGCGGATCAGGCTTGCCGCTCGTCACCGCCAGCGCGCCGCTTGCCACTTTAACGCGCGCCGGTGCGGGCGGCGGGTGTAAGATTGACGCATGACGGCGCGCCGCTGGCTAAGCTGGCTCTCCATCTTCGGCTGCTTCACACTGGTCGGGCTGATGTTCGCCGGCCAGTGGTACGTCGGCTACACGGCGAACGGCTACCCGATCACGTGGCTGCAAGTCTCGACCTGGGCGCTGACCGAGTGGTGGCTGTGGGCCTTGCTCTCGCCCTTCATCCTCTGGTGCGCGCGCCGCTTCTACATTGAGCGGCAGAACCGCGGGCGCACGATTCCGATCCATGTCGGTCTCGGTCTCGGCTTCTCGTTCGTCCACATCGTCCTGCACGCGGCGGCCGAACAGTGGACGACGTGGGCGTGGGCCCCTGACGAGCAGATGTCTTTCCTCAGTTCGCTCTACCATCTCTCGACCAAGAAGTTCCACATCAACCTGCTGACCTACTTCGTCATCGTCGGCGTCAGCCACGCGGTCGAATACTACCGCCGCTACCAGGAGCGCACGACGCTGGCCGCGCAACTCGAAGCGCAACTGAGCCGCGCGCAACTGCACGCGCTCAAGATGCAACTCCACCCGCACTTCCTCTTCAACACGCTCAACACGATCTCCGCGCTCATCCACCGCGACCCGCGCGCCGCCGACCGCATGGTCGCGCGCCTCGGCGACCTGCTGCGCCTGACGCTCGACAACCACGGCGTCGAGGAAGTGCCGCTCAAAGAGGAGTTGGAGTTCCTGGAAAAATATCTGGAGATCGAGCGGACGCGCTTCCATGATCGGCTGAGCGTGCGGATGGAAATTGATCCGGAGAGTCTGGACGCGCGTTTGCCGAACCTGCTCCTGCAACCGCTCGTCGAGAACGCCATCCGGCACGGCATCAGCGCGCGCCCCGGCGCGGGCCACATCGAGATACACGCGCGGCGCGAACAGGGCGCGCTGCAACTCGCCGTGCGCGACGACGGCACGGGGCTGCCCGCCGACTGGCAGACGACCGGGCAGATCGGCGTCGGCCTCGCCAACACGCGCGCGCGCCTCGCGCAGCTCTACGGCGCGGGTCACACGTTCACGCTCGCCAACATGCCCGGCGGCGGTCTCGAAGTCGCCATCGCCATCCCGTTCCGCACGGCGCTCGACGGCGGCGCGACGCCCGCGGCCGAGCCGAACGGGCACGAGACGGAAGCGCCCGCGCTCGCCGCCGCACACCTGCCCCTTGAGCGATGAGGAAACTCCGCGCCCTGATCGTTGACGACGAGCCGTTCGCGCGCGAGCGCGTGCGCCGCCTGCTCGCGGCCGACGCGGAGGTGGAAGTGGTCGGCGAGTGCGCCGACGGTTTCGCCGCCGTCGCCGCCGTCAGAGAGCACACGCCCGACCTGCTCTTCCTCGACGTGCAGATGCCCGGCAAGGACGGCTTCGCCGTGCTCGACGAGATCGCGGGCGAGCACGCGCCGCTCGTCATCTTCCTCACCGCTTACGACAACTATGCCGTGCGCGCTTTCGAGGCCTGCGCGCTCGACTACCTGTTGAAGCCGTTCGACGAAGAGCGATTCGAGAAGGCCATCGCGCGCGCCAAGGCGCAACTGCGCCGCGCCGAAGAGGCGGACACGCCCGTCGCGTCGCTGCTCTCGGCGCAGGAGGCGCGCGGCGCGAACATGCCGCTCGAACGCGTCGTCGTCAAGACGGGCGGGCGCATCTTCTTTCTCAAGACCGCGGAGGTTGATTGGATCGAGGCTTACGGCAACTACGTCCGCCTACACGTCGGGCAGACTTCGTACCTGCTGCGCGAGCCGATCAGCAGTCTCGAAGCGCAGGTTGACTCGGCACGCTTCCTGCGCATACACCGCTCCGCGCTCGTCAACATCGAGCGCATACGCGAGATGCAGCCCATGTTCCACGGCCAGTACGTCGTCATCCTCCACGACGGCACGCGGCTAACCTTGAGCCGCCGCTACCGCAGCAAGCTGCAAAAATCGCTCGGCAAGGCTTTCTGAACGATCAAGCACGCCCCGTGCCGCTCGTCACCGCCCACGCGCCGCTCGGCACGCGGCGGCCGTGCCTGGTCACAATTTCGATTTTCGCCAGCCCCGCCGTGACTTATAATTAGTCCGGCCTTGTTTCTTTAAGGACAGTTCTACCTGCAAGCCGACGAACACTACTCTCGCGAGGGCGCGGGCGACCCGTAACAGAGGCCGCAACCCACAAGTCGAGCCACAGCTTATGAAGAGAATCATCCTGTCAGTCATCATCTGCCTGAGCAGTTTCAGTTTCGTCGCGCGCGCGCAGAGCACGTCGGCCGCCGCCCCGGCGACGGTCGTCATCACCGAAAACAACGTGGCGGAGAATGACCCCAAGGCGAAGGACAAGCCGGCGAACGGCGACGAGAAGGCGAAGACCGCCGAAGCTAAGACCGCCGCGCCGAAGAGTGCCGAGCCGAAAAAGAGTGACGCGACGGCTCTGCCCGGCGCGCTGGCGCTCGCGCCGGAGAAGGCACGCCCCGTGCGGCTCACGCGCTTTGAAGTGCCGCCCGTGATCGACGGGAAGATGGACGACGCCGTGTGGAAGACCGCGGCCGTCTTCAAAGATTTCTTCCAGAACTACCCCGGCGACAACACGAAGCCCTCCGAGCCGACCGAAGTCTTCATGGGCTACGACGCGAAGACGCTCTACATCCTGTTCCACGCCTTCGAGGAACCGGGTAAGGTGAGCGCCAGCGTCGCCAAGCGCGACGGCGTACTCAACAACACGGAAGACAGCGTGCGCGTGCTGCTCGACACGTTCAACGATCAGCGCAAGGCTTACGTGCTCTGCTTCAACCCGTTCGGCATCCAGCAGGACGGCATCCGCACCGAGGGCATGGGCGTGGACTTCAGCGTGGACATCGTCATGGAGTCAAAGGGCACGGTCACGTCCGACGGCTACGTGGTCGAAGTCGCCATCCCCTTCAAGTCGCTGCGCTACGAGGCGGGCAAGGACAAGCAGTGGGGCCTGCAAATCTTCCGCATCATCCAGCGGCTGAACGGCGAGCAGGATTCCTGGATGCCGATCTCGCGCGACGTGAACGGGCTGCTCAACCAGGCTGGGCACATCACGGGCCTCGAAGGCATCTCGACCGAGCGCACGCTGGAACTGATCCCCAGCCTGACCGTCTCCGAGAACGGCAAGCGGCTGGCGCACTTCAACCCGGTGGTGAACGATCCCGGCCGCATGGTCAACCAGCCGGTCGGCTTCGACCCCGGTCTGACCGCCAAGTTCGGCGTCACGCCGACCTCCACCCTGAACCTCGCCATCAACCCGGACTTCGCGCAGATCGAGGCGGACGCGACCGTGGTGACGACCAACCAGCGCTTCCCCATCTTCTTTCAGGAGAAGCGCCCCTTCTTCCTCGAAGGCATAGACATCTTCCAACTGCCCCTGAACGTCATCCACACGCGCACGATCATTGACCCGGACGTGGCCGTGAAGTACGCGGGCAAGTCCGGCCGAAACACGTTCGGCATCATGCTCGCCTCCGACAACGGCCCCGGCAACTTCACGGGCGACGAGCGGCTCGACCCCTTCAACCGCCCGCTCTTAGACAAGAACGCGCTCGTCGGCGTGCTGCGCCTGAAGCGCGACTACGGCAAGGAGAACAGCCTCGGCCTCGTCGCCACCACCTACAACTTCATCGAGAAGCACAACACCATCGGCGGCCTCGACGGCCGCTTCAAGCTCGACCCGCAGACCACGTTCACGTTCCACGTCGTCGGCACGACCTCGCGCCGCTTCTTCCGCGACCCGGAGCTTGACACCGCCACCGCCTGCGCGAACCTGACCGGGCGCGAGCGCACCTTCTGCCGCAGCCGGCAGGTCTATCGCACCGGCAACGGCCTCGGCTACTACGCGCAGTACCAGAAGGCGGGCCGCCACCTCTTCCTGCAAGCCACCGGCTTCGGGCGCACGCGCGACTTCCGCGCCGACGTGGGCTTCACGCGCCGCACCGACACCAATAGCGATCAGTTCTACTTCAACTACAACTCGAATCAGAAGCAGAAAGCGCGGTTCGTCTCGTGGAACGTCGAGAGCTTCAACCAAGTGCTCTACGACTGGCGGGGACGCATCCAGGGCTGGAGCGCGGGCGCGCACTCCTTCTTCAACTTCCAGCGCCAGACCTTCATCGGCGGCGGCTTCGACAACAACTACGAGAAGGACTACGAGGAGGAGTTCGGCGCGAAGCGCACGGCCACGCACGGCGGCGCGTTCTTCGGCGAGCCCACGCGCGCGACCCACAACAAGGTGCTCTTCTTCGGCGGCGGCACGACGCCCTCGAAGAGGTACTCGCTGCAATTCTTCGCCAACTTCGGCTTCGGCGGCATGGACTACGACTTCGGCGGCGGCGGCAAGTTCCCGCGCGTCAGCCCCGCCGCCCTCGTCTTCGGGCAGGGCGCGAAACTCGATCCGGGGCCGGGGCGCGGCCTCGACCTCAACGGCTCGTTCACCTACCAGCCCACGAACGCCCTGCGCATGACGCTCGACTACACCAAGTCGCGTCTGCGCCGCTACGACACCGGCCTCGTCGCCTTCGACGACAATATCTACGTCCTGCGCTCGACGTACCAGTTCACGCGCTTCACCTTCGCGCGCGCGCGCATAGACTACGACACGCTCGCCGCCAACGTGCGTGGGCAGTTCCTCGTCGGCTGGGCCCCGAACCCCGGCACGTCCTTTTACGTCGGCTACAACGACGACCTGAACCGCAACGGCTTCAACCCGTTCACGGGCGACCTCGAACCCGGCTTCCGCCGCAACGGCCGCACCTTCTTCATCAAGATGTCCTACCTGTTTCAGCGTAGTTTCTGACGGAACGGGCGTTTAACCGCAAAGGGCGCGGAGCGGGCCGCGAAGGGCGCAAAAGTTTTTCTCTGCGGCCCTTCGCGGCTCTCTTTGCGCCCTTTGCGGTTAAATCCCCCGGCCGAGTTGACAAACCTGCATTTGTAACTATAATCGTTACGAATGCGAAACCAGACGCGCGTCGAGTCGTAAAGTTATGCCGAGCAGCAGCAGCCGCTTCGCCGTCGCGGTGCACGTGCTGGCGCTGCTGGCGGGCGCGGGCGATGGGCCGGTCAAGTCCAGCAGCGTGGCGGCGAGCGTGAACACCAACCCGGTCGTCATCCGGCGCATCCTGTGTGCGCTGGGACGGGCGCGCCTCGTCACGTCGCAGCCGGGCGCGGCCGGCGGCTCGCGGCTCGCGCGGCGCGCGGATCGCATCACGCTCGGCGACATCTATCGTGCGGTCGAGGGCGGCGACACCTTTCTGCTGCACCGGCGGCGGCCGAGCCGGCGCTGCGTCGTCGGCGCGAACATCGAAGAGGTCTTGGGCGGCGTGCTGCGCGAGACGAACGCGGCGGTCGAGCAGGCGCTGGCGCGCACCACGCTGGCGGACATCGTGGCGCGCATCCAGCCTTGCGCGCCCGCGCGGACACGCGGCCGCGCGGCAAGTTAAGAGTAGCGGTGACATCATCACGAAGGAGAGCAATCATGAACGAGTACGTGACGGAAGTGAGCGACAGCAATTTCGAGCAGGACGTGCTGGGCGCGGAGCAGCCGGTGTTGGTGGACTTCTGGGCCGAGTGGTGCGCGCCGTGCCGCATGCTCGCGCCGACGGTGGACGCGGTCGCCGAGAAGTACGCGGGCAAGGCGCGCGTCGTCAAGGTCAACGTGGACTTCAACCCGAACGTGTCGCAGAAGTACGGCATCAAGGGCATCCCGACTTTGATCCTGTTCAAGGGCGGCAAGGAGGAGGAGCGCGTCGTCGGCGCGACCTCGAAGGAGGCGATCTCGCGCCTGCTCGACAAGCACGTCGCCGCCGCCGCGTAAAGGGTAAATGGACAACGACCAATCACTGCGCGAGCACCTGCTCTACCTGTTGCGCGGCGGCGGCGCGCACATAGACTTCGAGACGCTCGTCGCGGACTTTCCCGCCGCCGCGATCAACGGCCGCGCGCCGGGCGTGCCCTACACGCCCTGGCAGGTGCTCGAACACATGCGCATCGCGCAGTGGGATATACTTGAGTTCAGCCGCGATGCCGCGCACGTCTCGCCCAAGTGGCCCGCAGGCTACTGGCCCGCGCCCGACGCGGAGGCGGACGAGGCCGCGTGGCGGCAGAGCGTCGCGGCGTTTCGCGCTGACTTGGAGGCGATGGCGCGGCTCGTCGCCGACCCCGCGACCCGTCTGTTCGCGCCCGTCCCGCACGGCGACGGGCAGACCATCCTGCGCGAGGCGTTGCTGGTCGCCGACCACAACGCTTATCATCTCGGCGTCCTCGCCACGCTCAAGCGGCTGCTCGCGCCGCAGTAAGTTTGCGCTATAGTAGCCTGACATGACAGACCCAATCCGCATCCTGTTGCAGACGACCATTCCCTACACGGCGGACGACTGGCACATCGGCCGCTTCTCGTTGCTGCGCGCACACCTGGCGGGCCTGCGCGACGAGGCGGAGCAGAGACTCTGCGCGGTGACGGCGCGCGACCGCGAGGCCGACGGCGCTGGCGACGACCCCGTGCTAAGCCGGCTCGACGAGTCTGAGTTCGACGAGTTGTGGCTGTTCGCGATGGACACGGGCGGCGGTCTGTCTGCGCACGACTGCGCGGGCATCACGCGCTTCCGCCAGCGCGGCGGCGGCTTGCTCGTGGCGCGCGATCACCAGGACTTGGGTTCGTCCGTCTGCACGCTCGGCGGCGTCGGCGGCGCGCACTTCTTCCACACGCGCAACCCCGATCCCGATCCCGCGCGCCGCCGCCGCGACGATCAGGAGACGACTTCGATTGACTGGCCGAACTACCACTCCGGCAGCAACGGCGACTATCAACGCGTCCACGCCGCCTTGCCCGCGCACCCGCTCATGCGGCGCGGCGCGCAGTCCGATGACGACGTGATCGAGTTCTTCCCCGCGCACCCGCACGAGGGCGCGGTCGGCGTGCCCGAAGGTGAGCAGCACGCGCGCGTCGTGGCGACGGGCGAGAGCAAGGTATCGGGTCGCTCGTTTAATTTGATCGTGGCCTTCGAGCGGGCGCGGGACGAACAGCGGCGCACGCTCGGCCGCGCCATCGCCGAGTCGAGCTTTCATCATCTGGTGGATTACAACTGGGACACGCGCGCGGGCTGTCCGAGCTTTCTAACCGAGCCGCCCGGCGACGAGATCGCGCGCGACCCGGCGCGGCTCGCCGACATCAAGGCTTACGTCCGCAACGCCGCGCGCTGGCTCGCCCCACAGACCGGCGGCGAGCAGTAGCGTGATGGGCGCACACTTTCGACCCGCTGCGCCGGCCGACACAGACCTGCTCGTTGGGCTGATGCGCGGACTCTACGAGCACGAGCGGCTTGACCTGGACGAACAGGTCGCGCGCAACGGGTTGGCGCAACTGCTGGCCGACGAGTCGCTCGGGCACGTGTGGCTGATCGAAGCGGGCAGCGAAGTCGCGGGCTACATCGTGGTGACTTACGGCTTCAGCCTTGAGTATCACGGGCGCGACGCATTGATTGACGAGTTTTTCCTCCTCGAAAAGTGGCGCGGGCACGATCTAGGCAGGCACACGCTCAAATTCGTCGCCGGGTTCTGCCGCGCCGAAGGCATACGCGCGATACACCTCGCGGTCGATCACGCTAACGTGCGCGCGCAAAGCGTCTACCAACGATTCGGCTTCGTGGCGCACGAACGTTTTCTGATGACGAAGTGGTTGGACAAGGAGGATTGAAGGATGGAGACGAGAGAGTTGGGGCGGAGCGGCTTGCGTGTGTCGGCGCTGGGCCTGGGCTGCATGGGCATGTCGGAATTCTACGGCGAGCAGAACGACGAGGAATCAACCGCGACCATACACCGCGCGCTTGAGTTGGGTGTGAACTTTCTGGACACGGCCGACATGTACGGCGTCGGGCGCAACGAGGAGCTGGTCGGGCGCGCGCTCCGCGACCGGCGCGATGCGGTGGTGCTGGCCACGAAGTTCGGCAACGTGCGCGGCGCGGACGGCAGCTTCTTGGGCGTCTCGGGCCGGCCCGAGTACGTGCGCGCGGCCTGCGACGCTTCGTTGCAACGGCTCGGCGTGGACGTGATCGATCTCTACTACCAGCACCGCGTCGATCCGCAGGTGGCGATTGAGGAGACGGTCGGCGCGATGGCGGAGCTTGTACGTGCAGGCAAGGTGCGTTACTTAGGACTGTCGGAGGCGTCCGCCGAGACGATCCGGCGCGCGCAAGCCATCCACCCCATCGCCGCGTTGCAAAGTGAATATTCGTTGTGGACGCGCGACGTGGAGCAGGAGATTCTGCCGACGTGCCGCGAGCTAGGCGTCGGCTTCGTCGCCTATAGTCCTTTGGGGCGCGGCTTCCTGACGGGGCAGTTCAAGCAGGCGGCCGACCTGCCAGAGAACGACCGGCGGCGACAGTTCCCGCGCTTCCAGGGCGAGAACTTCGAGCACAACCTGCGGCTGGTCAGGCGCGTGGAAGAGATCGCAGCGGAGAAGAGTTGCAAGCCGTCGCAGCTTGCGCTGGCGTGGCTGCTCGCGCAAGGGCCGGACATCGTGCCGATTCCGGGGACGAAGCGGCGCACCTACCTGGAAGAGAACGTCGGCGCGCTCGACGTGCAACTAACTGCGGACGAACTCCGGCGCATAAACGAAATCGCGCGGCCGGACGCGGCGGCCGGCGCGCGCTACCCTGAGCAGGCGATGGCGTCCGTCAATCGCTGATGCATCATGGCCCTTATGCCGGGAGCGCGGGCGTCCCGCCCGCCTTGAGCGCGTGAGCGCGAATACATGGCCGCGCTTTAACCCAAGCTCGAATCTTAATCAGTCTTTTGAGCGTGCTCGCGCACGCTTGGCGGGCGGGACGCGCGCGCTCCCGGCAGCACGTCGTCTACTTATATCCCGCGCTTAGTCCGCTCCCCCCTAGAAACTGAACCGCACGCCCGTCTCTATGCGCCGGCCCGGCAGCGCCGCGGTCGGCTGCCCATAGAAGGGCGACGTGAGCACGCCGGTGTAGTTGACGCGGTTCGTGTGGTTGAGGACGTTGGCGAGTTGCGCGTAGAACTCCATGTTCCAGCGCTTGCTGTTCGCGCCGGGCAGACCCGACACGCCGCCGCCCTCGCCGTCTATGCGCACGGCGACCATGCGCGGCCCGCCTGCGCCCGCCGCCTTCGGCGTGCCCCACCCGAAACGCCAACTGAGCCGCGTGCTCAAATTCCACTGCGCCGAGCCGCGCGCACTGTTGCGCGTCACGCCCGCGGGGCGGTCGTTGCTGACCGTGTCGCCGTTGTCGTCGCGCCCGGTGGTGATCGTGTAGGGCGGCGCGGACATGTAGTTGAAGAAGTTGCCGACGGCAAAACCGTTCTTCAGCTTGTAGTTGATCATGGCGAAGAAGCGGTGGCGTATGTCTGTGGCGGCGGGGCCGCGCTCGCCGCGCAGATCGTAGTTGTTCGCGGGCAGGGCAAACGCGCCGTCGGCGTCGTTCGTCGTGTGCGCGAGCGTGTAGTTGACGAACCAGAAGGCGCGGCTCGCGATCTTGCCGATGGACGGGCCGAGGCCGACGTTCCACTCGTGCCGCGTCGAGTTGGCGGACGACTCGACCTGGATGACGTTGCCCGCCGCCGGGTCGGGGCGCGCGAGGCCGGCGACCGGCGCGTTCACGTTGCGCCCGCGCAAGAGGTGTACGCCGCGCTGGTAGCGGTACTCGGACATCAGGCGGAAGCGTTTCAGCAGGTCGTGCTCGACGCCGAGCGACGCCTGCGCGACGTAGGGCATGGTCAGGTCGGGCGCGACGGTGTAGCGGCTCGCGGGCAAGACGAGGGCGCTGCCGCCGGAGAACGGATCGGGATAGCCCGGCGCGTTGATGACCGTCTCGCGCTGGCGCGCGCCGTTAACACGTAAGGTCTGCTCATAGGTGTCCGCCCCGAACCAGTCGTAGAAGAGACCAGCGCCGCCGCGCAGCGTCGGCCCCTTCTTGAAGGGCGACCAGGCCAGCCCAAAGCGCGGCGCGAAGTTGTTGTGATCGCGCAGGTGGTTCTGCCACTCGTAGCGGAGGCCGAAGCTGAGCGTGAGATTCTTGCGCGCGCGCCAATCGTCCTGATAGTACGAGCCGAGTTGATACTGCGTGAGCGCGACCGTCGAATCGCCCGCGCGCTGCGTGTAGGTGGTGGGCTGCCCGGCGCGGAAGGCGGCGAGGCTGGCGAAGGTGAACGTGCCGTTCGCGTTGCGGTCGTCGCGGCTGCGGTAGCGCCCGACTTCGGCGAGCAGCCCGGCGCGCATCGTGTGCTGCTTGTAGGCGAAGTCCAAGTTGTCGCCCAGTTCGTACTCGCTCACGTCGCGGTCGCTGTCGAGACCCGCACCGCCGCGCGCGAAGGCGTTCAGGACTTGCAAGGCGGGCGCGTCGCTCGCGGAGCGCGCCGTCGCGGACTGCCAGCGCGCCTGAAAGCGAACCTCGTTGACGAGCTTCTCATTCAACGTGCCGGAGTCCGAGATGCGCACGAGATTTTCGGCCGTGTCGCTCGTGTAGGCGCGGTCGAACAGGTTGAAATCGCCGACGCCGAGGTTGTCCTGCCGGACGGCGTTGCGTTGGTACTCGAAGCGAGAGGTGTGCGTCTTGGTCAGCGCGTGCTCGGCGCGGGCCGAGAGATTGAGCGTGCGCGAAGGCCGGCGCACCGTGCCGTTGAACGTGCCGTCGGGCAGGGCGGCGACGATGGTCTTTGAATCGTAGGCGACGTTGCTGTCCGCGTTCAGGAAGAGCGACGTGCGGTTGCGCCACAGCGGCACGTCGAGCGTGAATCCGGCACGGCGCGTCTGTTCGGGTGCGCGGCGCGGCGCGAAGGCGGGGCGCGCGTTCAGCGCCTCGTCGCGGAAGCCGAGGTTGAAAGAGGCGTGCACGTTGTCCGTGCCCGGCTTGGTGGTGATGTCCACGTGGCGGAAGCCTTCGTCGTGAAACTCGGCGGCGTAAGGGTCGCGGTGGAATCTGATCTCGCGGATTTGCGACTTGGGCGGGAGCTTGCCGCCGCGAAAGCCGTTGACGCGCAGCACTGCGCCGGGGCCGGCCATCTGCTGCAAGACCTGCTCCATCTCGTCGGGGTCGTCGGGCAGTTGCGCGATCTGCGCGGGCGTCAGCGTCGAGCTGAAGGTGTCGCCGCGCGGGTCGGTCTTGCGCTCCTGCGCGTCGAGCGCGACGTTAACGTCCTCCTTCACCGCGGCGACCTCAAGCCGCACGTCGCGCGCGTTCGCGCCGCCGCGCAATGAAACGTCCGCGACGGTCTGCGGCTCGAAGCCCTGCGCCGTGACGCGCAACTGGACTTTGCCCAGCGTCAGCTTGTTAAGCGCGGCCACGCCGCGCTCGTCCGTCAAGCTCGTCTGCGCCGTCGCGCCTTCATTCGTCAACAACTCGACGCGCGCGCCCTGCACGACCGCGCCGCTCTGATCGAACACAGTCACGCGCAGGCTGGCCTCACCCGCGTTCCGGCTCTGCCCCGCGACCGAGGCGAGCGGCAGGAGCGCGAGCGTCAGCACGCAGGACAACAAGCGGGGGATGAAACTCTGCTTCAACATAATGACGCCTCGAAATCAGCTTAAGGTTTACCGCTGGGAGCGCGGGCGCGCGCGCCCGCGCTCCCAGCAAAAGGGTCGCGCCTACTTGCCGCGCTTCTGAAACTTGTCGGTCTTGAACTGCGGGTTGACCTTGAAGCTCTTGATCTCCCACTCCTCGTTGACCGCGCCGTCGCTGGCGAAGGTGATCTGGTGCGGCCACATGATGCCGTCCTCGGCGCGGTAGTCGCCGAAGCGCATCTCCGTCTCGGTCTCGCGCAACTCCGGCGCGGGCAGGTCGGCGGGCGCTTGCCCGTCTTTCGCCGCGCCCTTGTGCGCGTCGCTGCCCGCAGGCGGCGGCCCCATGCGCATCATCATGCGCGCGACCGGCTCGTTGCTGCGGTAGCTGAGCATCAGCGGGCGGTGCGACGCCTTGTCGAGGAACAGGCGCGCGTTGAAGCCGTTCGCGCCCTTGCAGTCGAGCACGTCCGCGCGCCCGTCCTCCGCCTCCGCCTCGCCGACGTAAGACCACGCGACCGACTGATCGGCCGGCGCGTTCAACAAGAGCGCCAGCATGTAGCGCGCGAACTCCGCGCGCACGCGTTGCGCGCCGTCGGCGGGTGCGCCCGCAGCGGGGCGACGCATGATCACGACGTTGCCGCCCGTGCTCTGCGTGTCGGCCCAAGCCTGCCCGCTGTCTAAGCCCACCAGCTCCGTGATCGAGCCACCCATCGGCGTGTCCATCTCGCGCTGCTTGATGAACTTGTCCGGCAGCGCGAACGACAGCTCCACGTCGCCCGACATCTCCGGCGGCGGCTGCGCCGGGGTCTGCCCGCCGTCGCCGCCGACGCGCATCAACATCACGCGCCGAAACTTGCCCGTCGCCGTCAGCCCTTGCACGTTCTTCAACTTCTCCTCGCCGCCCAGCGCCGCCCGCGCCGCACTCAACAGCCCCTCGACGCGCGCCACGTCCGCGCCCGTCTGCGCCACGACCGCCTGCAACAAAATCACGCCGAGGCTCGCCCCCAGCAGGTATCGCTTCAGTCTTCGCATGATTACGCTCTCCCTCTCCTCAATACTGGTGTGACTTCACGACCGCCGAACACACGCCATCATCGCCCGAACGCGCCGGGACGTGGTTAAGCCAACGCAAAGAGTTTGTTAAGGATGTAAAATCTGGCGGGCTGTAATGCTCAGAGCCGGCGGCACGCCCCTATCCGTGCCGCTCAAGGTTATGGCCCTGCTCGACCAGGCCGGCGACGATTAGGAACCCGCCGGAGTAGATGAACCAGTAGAAGGCGGCCCGGTTGATGGTTTCGGGCGTGCGGACGAGAGAGAGCGCGTAACCCGCGCTGACGAGACCGAGCAGGACGAGCACCAGCCAGCGCAACCGTAGCCACAAGCACAAGGCCGAGCGCAAACACCCTCTAACGGAGCAGGTTGTAAACGTATTGCAGAACACGCTTCCTTTTACAGTTCAAGCTCAGTGTCGTCAAGCAGCCGGATTACCACCATCCAGCCGCGCCGTGTGGAGTGGGGATTAAGTGGTAAAGATATGCCTGACAGAATCGAGCACGCACGGCCGCCGCGGCCTCCGTAGCGTCTTAGGCCATCCCGAACTCGTAGCCGAACATTTCGATGTCTTGCCGAAAACTCTCACCGGCGATTCGTCGGGTCTCGTTGTTATAGAAGTCGGCATATCTTGCCGCGCTGCGGGCCTTTTACAGCCAGGGGAGTTCGTGGTCATGTGACATGAAAATCCGCGCCGTACAATACCAAGTGCAACTTCTTCGCCACCGCTTGCGAGGCGATATTCTCCCAAGAGGTGCTGTATAAGGGCACAGCGCCCAGCGACCGGACTGAACGTGCCCACCCGGCCACCACGTCTCGCGCGTATCCCTTGCCACGAAAATCAGGCAGCGTCTCGACACCCGCCTCGTGCGCCGCGGGGGTGATGCGCGCGCTGCGGCAGACGGACACTGCCCGCCCCCCATCCAGGAGGGCGAGGAAGGGCTGCCAGTCGGGCAGTTCCGCGACCAGGTCTTCAAAGCCGCCGTGTAACATCCCGGCGTCCTTCTCCGTGAGGGCGAGCAGCGGCCTCGCCGGCTCGGGATACTCGGCGAAATGATAGGCCGGCCCCGCCTCCAATTGACGCATAGGCGCGTGCGCTTCGAGTAGCCGCACGTAGGCCGCCGAATGGCGAGGTTCGCGGTGCAACTCCTCGCCAACGGGTTCGGCCACACACAGCGCCTCCAACTCCGTGACGAGGCTCGCCGGCAGATCAGCCCGAAATCGCCAGAGATTACTCGCCCGCGTCCGACCGAGAAACAGACGAGGAGCGGGGACTTGGCTGCCCGGCTCGTTGACAAACAAAAGCCGTGAGCGGGCGTCGTGCGCGAACAACGCCCGGACGTGCATCTCCATCAACTCTTGATCAGTGAGCACGTATTTTCCCGTTTACAGCCACGTTGGTGGGCTAACGCCGGCAATCAGCGGCGAGTGGCCGCGCAACGAACATGAGAGAAATCGTGTGGCGCGAGTCCGCTTCTGTGAAGCGGCGCTCCGTGTCAAGTGATTTCTCTGCTTCGATTCTCCAGCGAGTTCAGCCTTACCCTTCTGTCCGCGCTCAACTCGTGGG